>Ga0209163_1000148_pt1 | contig 169044 bp, 154 predicted proteins | sample MTBAKSrepl2MetaG_FD_187457 | JGI IMG/M metagenome (GOLD analysis project Ga0209163, IMG submission 187457) | Enrichment culture microbial communities om Arthur Kill intertidal strait, New Jersey, USA, that are MTBE-degrading - MTBE-AKS2 (Arthur... | ecosystem: Environmental > Aquatic > Marine...
AGCGCGAACCAAGCAGTCCAACAAGATCTGCTGCATTTCCTCGATGTACTTCAGAAGGCAGCATAAAAAACACGAGCCGGAACCCCAGATTTTATGCAACGTTAGGGTTTACTTCCCTTCTCCGGAGTCCAAGTTCGTCACAGGAAGCGAACTGGTCATCGATGGAGGGGACACGGCACAGTAGCAGATGTCCCGGTCTTCGATTCGAACGCTTACGGGGGTGAATCCTGTATTCAGGAGGGATGGAGTCTCCAGCATGGGTTTCGTTTCACTCAACCCATCCTACCGCTCTGTTAACCGAGGGCTTAAAGAGATATCTCTCACAGGGATAACAGGGAACACAGAGCAGTTAGCACTTTTTTCTCTGTGAACCCTGTGTGCTCTGTGTGAGAATGTCTTTCTTCGCGCATCGCAGATCTCACATCCTACATCACTGTTCACTGATCACTGCTTACTGCTCACTGATTCTACCGTCTTTTCCTCCCCCAGATACACCATCCACCCCATGGACCAAAACTGTCCCCTCCGCGAGAATAGTCTGAAAAGACTTCCGGGAGGTGAGGAGGATGGCGAAAGAACGTCTGGTGGTGATCGGCGGAAATGCGGCGGGGATGAGCGCGGCGTCACAGGCAAGACGCCGCAAAGAGGATCTGGAGATCACGGTTTTCGAAAAGAGCCCTCACACTTCCTATGCACCGTGAGGAATCCCTTATTACGTCGGCAGGGTTGTCGACGACATGAAAAAGCTCATTGAAAGAACCCCCGAAACCTTCCGTGAAAAACAGAACATTGACGCCCATGTCCACCATGAAGTGATCGAAGTGGATCTCCCCGGTCGCCGCGTACACATAGAGGACATGCAAAACAACAGGAGCCGCTGGGAGGCTTTTGACCGTCTCCTGATCGCAACGGGATCCTCCCCGATCCTGCCCCCCGTCTCGGGCGCGGACGCCAAAGGGATCTACGGACTCAGCACCCTTGAAAGCGGTCTCAAAGTCAGGCGAGTGGTGGACGAAACATCTCCCAGGAGGGCCGTCATCATCGGTGGAGGTTACATCGGCCTCGAAATGGCCGAGGCGCTCATTTTGCGCAAATTGGAGGTATCCCTGGTTGAAAGGGCTCCACAGGTGATGAACACTCTCGATCCTGACATGGGCAAGCTCGTCTCCGATGCGCTGATGAACGTGGGGGTCACCCTTTACCGGGAGGAAAGTCTTGAGGGCTTCGAAGCCAAGAACGGTAGGGTGAGCGGAGTTGTGACCGACAAGCGTACCCTGCCCGCTGATTTAGTCATCCTCGGCATGGGGGTGAAACCAAACTCAAACCTTGCAGAGCAAGCAGGTATTCCTCTTGGTTTCAAAAATTCCATCAAGGTCGATCAGCGCATGCAAACGGACGTGGAGGGTGTCTGGGCTGCGGGGGACTGCGCCCAGTGCTATCACCTGGTGCGCAAGCAGCCTTTCTACATCGCCCTCGGAACCGTGGCCAACAAAATGGGACGCATCGCAGGCCTGAACATCGGAGGCGAAACCGCGGAGTTTCCCGGCGTGGTGGGAACGGCGGTAAGCAAGATCTGCGATGTGGAGGTGGCACGATCCGGCCTGATGGAAAAAGAGGCGCGGGAACTTGAACTCGACTACACCGCGCAAACCATCGAAACTTCAACCCGGGCCGGTTACTACCCGGATTCGGGTCCGATCACTGTGAAGATGCTGGGGGAAAAAGGAACGGGACGTCTTCTCGGCGCACAGATCGTAGGCAAGGAAGGAGCGGCAAAGCGCATCGACGTGATTGCGACGGCTCTCCACGCGGGCATGGCCGTGGATGAGATGATCCATCTTGACCTGAGTTACGCACCCCCCTACGCCCCGGTGTGGGATCCCATCCTCATCGCAGCCCGCGTGCTTGTCAAGAAGCTTTAAGTCGATGGGTTTCGCTGCACTCAACCCATCCTACCGTCCTCCGACCTCTGACCTCTGACCTCTGAGGTTCTGTTGTTCTGAGGTTCTGAGGCTCTGTGGCTCCGCGGCTCTGTGGTTCCGGCTTTTACTGATCACTGTTCACTGTTTACTGATCACTGGCTTTGCTGTGGTTCTGAGGCTCTGGGGCTCTGTGGTTCTGGCTTTTACTGATCACTGATTCGTGATCTGCCGGTAAAGACGCTCCGTGTCCTCCCGGCGGCAGAGTTCCGTGCCCGGGGTCATCACGGCCGCGGCCCCCGCCGCCACACCGTAGCGAACGGCGTCCGGCATTTTCCATCCCCTTGCAAGGGCCACAACGATTCCGGCCACCATGCTGTCACCTGCCCCCACCTTGCTCTTGATGGGAACGGTGGGAGATCTCACCCGGCCCACGCCTCCCTCCCAGGCGAAAAGCGCACCGGCAGCTCCCAGGGAAACGACCACCGCCTCGGTGCAGCCATCCTCGATGAGCCGCCGTGCCAGGCCCTCCTGTTGCCCCTCGTTTTCAATGCTTTTCCCTTCAAGGATCTCCAGTTCCCTGAGGTTCGGCTTGACCATGAACACCCCTTCCTTGCAGGCGAGGGAAAGAGGGTCTCCGGGCGTATCCACGATCATTTTTGCCCCGTGGTGTTTTCCCCATTTCGACACCCTGGCATAAAAATCCGCCGGTACGCCCGGAGGCAAGCTCCCGCTCCCGACGATGAAACCGGGCTTGGGATCTATCCGATCGAGCTGTTTCATGAACGCCTGCCACTCCTTTTCCCGGATTTCAGGGCCCGGCATCCCGAAACGATACTGCTGTTCCGACGATTCCTCGTAAACGATGAGGTTTTCCCTGGTCAAGCCTTTGATTTCAAACGGCTCGTGATGGATGCGTTCTTCATCCAGCAATGTCTTCAGCATATTGCCGGGCGGCCCCCCGGCGAGGTAGACAGCCGTGGATTCCCCGCCGAGCCTCGCTGCCGCTCTCGAGACGTTGATGCCTCCCCCGCCCGGTTCATACCGGGGACGATCGCAACGAAGCTTGCGCTCAGCCACCACGTTGTCCACGGACGTGCTCTTGTCGATGCAGGGGTTCATGGTCAGGGTGATAGTGTTGATCATGATGGAATCCTTTCAAAAAAAAAGGAGCTTTGGATTGAGGGAGTCTGGATTGAAAGACAAGCTTCTAACCAACTGCTATCGAACTCCCTTCTCTGATAATGGGTATCCTGTCTTGTTATGTGATGCCCGATTTAAACACCTCTTATGACTTTTTCGCTTTCAGCATAAGTAGGGCAATCCTGCAGTTTTGTACTTCCACGGTTGTATCCTGCAGGCGCGTGTCGATTTCGGACACGTGGGGCAGCCATCGTGCGAGCAGATCTTTCTACCGCGCGAAGGTCAGGAGCAGAGCAAGAGCCGTACTGACCATCAGCAACAACGTGATCACCCCGATGATCGAGAGCGGGGTGCTTCGCACTCCTTCTTCTACCAATTCTTTTAGTGCGCTACGATAGCTCAAAAAACCGAGCGCATAAATCATTCCCCCTGAAAAGATCAATGCCACTCCCAGAATGCGGGCAATCCAAGGGGATTCCACCGAGCCGAGCAGCTTTGCAATTGCGAGGCCTGCCGCCATGGCAGAAATGCCCGTCCGTATCCAGGCGGCGAACGTGCGTTCTTTGGCCAGCAGCGTGCGCTCGTGAGCCCAGTCCGTGCGATGCTCCGCCATGTCATGCTTAGACTTGTTGGACATGTCCCCACTCCTTTCCCACGGTTTTCGGTAAGCACGTTTCTTACAAGAATGCTTCAAATATTCGATCCGTCCCCTCTACTACACAAAAAAGTCGAGGGGAATACACAATCGCACGTATTTCTTTCGCTCACAATCCATAGTCAGTAAACCACACTCTGTACTCTTTGACGTAGGGGCGCTGCGCGCCTCGGAATAACGGATCGGAGTTCTTTTGACTTTTTGCCGTGAAAATAGACCGCCACATTGCGATCCCTGTAGGGCAGCCCATTGCGGCTGCCTCATTGGCGGGCACAGTGGCCCGCCCTACATTTTCATTCGTGAAGGTGACCGTACCGGGTCATGAGCGTTCACGAACCCATCAAATTTGAAAGGAGAAAGCGAAATGCCTGAAAAGAGAGACGCCTATGTGCAAAAACTGAAAGCCAAAATGGATGAATGGAACGCCGAGATCGACAAGCTGCAAGCAAAAGCGGATCAGGCGGAGGCTGAGGCGAAAATCGAGTATCAGGAGCAGATAGCAGATTTGAGGGCAAAGCGAAAAGAGGTCGAAGAGAAGATGGCGGAATTGCGGCAGGCCGGTGAAGGGGCGTGGGAGGATCTCAAGCAGGGGCTTGAAAACTCATGGGAAATCCTGAAAGCAACCTTTGCAAAGGCCAAATCCCGGTTCGAGCAGGAGGAGACGTAAGGGGGAAACCCATGGAAGAAAATTTCGCAGAAAGGAGACTCTCTCATGGCGCCGAGCATGTTTATCGACACCATTCGCTCTGAAGGACTTGCACATTTGTCCTACCTCATCGGTCACGGCGGTAAGGCGGCGGTGATCGATCCCCGACGGGATTGCCGAGTCTACATAGAAAAGGCATTTCGCCGTGGCGCCAAAATCGAATACATTTTTGAAACCCACAGAAACGAGGACTACGTCATAGGGTCGCCCGAGTTGTCGAAGATGACCGGTGCGAAGATTTATCATGGAACCCGACTCGAATTTCGCTACGGCAATCCCACAGCCGAAGGGGATTCTTTTGAACTCGGCGACCTAACCCTGAAAGTCATTGAGACGCCGGGACACACCTTCGAGAGCATTTCCCTTGCCCTTATCGACCGAAGTTCAGGAGGCGAGCCGATAGGCGTGTTCACAGGGGATGCGCTTTTCGTCGGGGACGTGGGGCGAACAGACTTTTTCCCCGGGCGCGAAGAAGAGGTGGCCGGACTTCTCTACGACAGCATTTTCAAAAAACTCCTGCCCCTTGGAGATCATGTGATTTTGTACCCGGCACATGGCGCAGGATCGGTGTGCGGAGAGAGCATGGCGGAGAGGGAGTTTTCCACGCTGGGATACGAAAAGCGCCTCAACCCGGCCCTCGGGAAGAAAGATCGAAAAGAATTCATCCAGCATAAACTCGGTGAGCGGCACGATCAACCGCCCTACTTTAAACAGATGGAAAAATACAATCTCGAAGGAACGGCGGCTCCGCTACACGGCCTTTCCCCGGCGCCGCCCCTGAATGCGAACGAGTTTGAAGGGAAGGTAAAACAGGGTGCCTTGATCCTGGATGTGCGAAGCCCTGAGGCGCTCGGCGGAGCACTGATCCCGGGCAGCCTGGGTATACCCCTGGAAATGATTCCCGCTTTTGCAGGATGGTTTCTGCCTTATGAAAAAGACATTGTTCTTGTCCTTCACGACTTCGCAGAAGCAGAAAAGGCGATCCGGTACCTTCTCCGCTTGGGGTATGACCGCATTGTGGGATTCCTTGAGGAAGGGTTGTTCGCCTGGGAGACCAGCGGCCGAAAATATCACACCATTCCCGCGGTTCACGCGGAAGATCTCGTCAAGAGGATTGAGAAGAATGAGAACTTCACTCTTCTGGATGTACGCAAGGGCAGCGAGGTGAAACGGGGAAGATTGCCCGGCTCGGTTCACATTTATGTGGGGGAACTCCCCGACAAGCTCACTCAAGTGCCGAAGGATCATCCGGTCGTAACCTTCTGCGGAAGCGGCAGTCGCGCCATCATTGCGGCGACGATCCTGAAGAAAAACGGGTTCGAGAAGGTGGAGAACGCTTTGGGTTCCATGGCTGCCTGCGCCGCCGTGGGATGCCCGATTATCGAAGGGTGAATTGGGGAGAGGAGAGTAAAATGATTTCGGAACCGTCGAACGCTATGAGCCGAGTTGCAACCGCAGGAACCCTCGCCTTTGTAGCACTTCTCGTGCTGATTTGGTGCGTCGATGCAGCGGGAAAAGACGCTGGCGTTACGAGCTCCGCAATCGAGCCAAGCGTGTGGAGTATGAAGCGCTGGTCACCCTATGCGGCCGGAATAGGCATCGGGATCCTGAGCTGGTTCACTTTTTTGCTTTCCGATAACACCCTTGGAGCATCCGGCTCGTATGCAACAACCGCAGGCATGCTCGAGCGCATCCTTCGCGGTTCAAAGGTGAAAGAGAAAACCTATTACAGGGAACACCCTCCCGAAATCGGGTGGGGCTGGATGCTCCTGGTGGGGATCGTTGTGGGAGCCTTTATGTCGGCTAAACTTTCCGGGGACTTCCACATAGAGATAGTGCCTTCGCTTTGGGAGAGGACGATTGGGGAGGGTGTGTTGTTGCGAGTGGCGGTGGCTTTTACAGGCGGCCTCCTTCTGGGCATCGGTTCGCGCTGGGCGGACGGCTGCACAAGCGGCCATGGTATCAGCGGCACGCTTCAATTGGTTGCCAGTAGCTGGTTAGCGGCAATCTGTTTCTTTGTTGGGGGTGTGGGAACCGCCCTCATCATTTTCTGATGGGGCACAAAATGGCTCAACTTTTTCTCGGCCTGGTCATGGGTATCTGCTTCGGTTTTCTGCTCCAGAGAGGGGGCGTAACCCAGTATGAGGTCATCATGGGGCAACTTCTTCTCAGAGACTGGACTGTTTTGAAAGTCATGCTGAGCGCAGTTGTGACGGGCATGGTGGGAATCTACGCACTCAGGATCCCGGGGCTTGTGCGTTTACATAAAAAGTCGGGAGCCGTGGGTTCGACCGTCTTCGGCGGGCTTATCTTCGGCGTCGGATTTGCGCTTCTCGGATACTGCCCCGGTACGCTCGCAGGAGCTGTAGGGCAGGGATCTATGGATGCCCTTTTTGGCGGAGTTCTCGGTATGCTTGCCGGAACGGCCATCTATGCCGCCGTCTATGACCCCCTTGAAAGGAAGGTCCTCCATATCGGCGAGTTCGGTCGGCTGACCCTGCCCCAGTTGTTCAACGTAAAACCCTGGTCTGTAATTGTGGTACTTGGCGCTTTGATCGTGGTCTTTTTCTTCATACTCGAGTATGCAGGTCTTTAGATCAATTCGATCGGATCCGAAAGGATGGTAACATGGGAATAGAAATCGGCGGCCTCTTGGGGCTCATCATTTTAATCGCAGATGTCTGGGCTATTGTGAAGACTGCCGGGAGTCCTGCCTCCACTGGTGGAAAGGTATTTTGGATCGTTCTGATTCTCATTCTCCCTGTTTTGGGGCTGATTATCTGGCTTGTTGCGGGACCGCGCTTGGCTAAAAAACGCTCATGATGTCTGAGATTCTCGAAATGCGCTCAGAATGAAGGCAGCCGTCTCGTCCGGAAACTCCCGAGTTCTGACTTCTGACCTTCGATCTCTGACCTCTGATTCACGGATCACTATGCTCCCTTCGGCAGGCTCCCTTCGAGAACCTCAGGGCCTACGGCAGGGTCTGCGACCCGCCGACCGCGGCAGATGTCCTCTGTCCTCTTTTTCGCACATCCCGCATCGCAGATCTCACATCCCACATCGCGACCGGGAGGTCGCTCCTACAAGGGCTCTGAGGCTCTGTGGTTCTGGCTTTTACTGATCACTGGTCACTGGTTCTTGCTGTGGCTCTGAAGTTCTGTAGTTCTGTGGTTCTGTCTTCTACTGATCACTGATTACTGATCCCTGATCCCTGATCACTGGTTCTTGCTGTGGCTCTGAGGCTCTGTGGTTCTGTCTTCTACTGGCTCCCTGCTCCATGCTCCCTGCTCCATGCTTCTCACTGGCTTTGGCTCAGCGCCTCGAAACCCGACACGATGTCGAGCAGCTCCTCGGTAATCGACATCTGCCTTTGCTGGTGAAAGCGGAGGCGCAGGGAACCCAGTTGTTCCTCGATACTCTTCTCTGCTCCCTGCATGGAGGCCAGACGACTGGCATTTTCACTCGCCAGGGACTCGGCAAATGCGCGGTAAAGAGAGACAAAAAGATACTGCCGGATCATGGCGGAAAAAAGCGAGTCCCAATCCATGGTGAAAATGGGAATGGATTTGCCGGGCCATTCCTTCTTTCTTATTCGGGCGAGCCACTGCCTGTCCACCGGCAGCAGATGAACGGTGTGGGGCTCGTAATGCGCGCCGGAGAGCTGCCTGCAGTAGTAAAGAAAAACCTGGTCCAGATTCCTCTCTTTCTGCCATGAATCGATTTTCGAAAGAAGCCTGTGCACCTTCGGCACGATCCCACTGACCGAACCCGGCACCGACAAAGTTTCCTCCACGGGTTGGCCCGCCTCCTGCAGCCTGGCGGAGACCCGCTGGCCCACCACCATGACCAGCCGCTTCGGCTTTTCCACCTCCGAAAATTGACCGAGTTCCTCGATCGCATGCGCAACGATCTGGTCATTGAGCTGGCCGCACATTCCCTGGTCCGAGCCGAACACAAAGGCCCCCACCTGGATTCTCGGCCCGGTGCGGGCGCCGATGGTGACCTCCCTGCGATCCTTCAGAATGACCTGCAGGGCCATTTCTACGGCCTTGTTGTATTCCGCCAGGGACTCCACCGCTTTCTCGAATTGGCGAATTTTCACTGCGGCGAGGGCCTTCATGGTCCGCACCACGGACTGGAGGTCCTCCGTGCTTGTGATCCTGCGTTTCAGATCCTCAACGGTCTCCATAGGTCACCCAAGCGACTTTCTCGCCACGTCCCTGATTGCGGAAATGTTTTCGGCGCTGATCTTTTCTCCCTTTTCTATCTTCTCGCAAAGTTCCGGCAATTGCTCCTTTACCGCCTTCCTGACCTTTTCTTCTGCGTCCCCTATCCCTCCCAAAGGGAGATCATCGAACAGGCCTTCATTAACCGCGACGAGGACGGCAATCTGGTCCGGAACGGGCATGGGACGGTATTGAGGCTGCTTGAGGATTTCCCTGACCCGCCTGCCGCGCTCCAGGGACTTCCGGGTTTCTTCGTCCATTTGGGTGCCGAAGCGTGCAAAAGTCTCCAGTTCTTCGAACTGGGAATAGGAGAGGCGGAGATCTCCGGCCACGGCCCTGTACGCGTTCAGTTGAGTCTTCCCGCCCACGCGGGACACGGACCGGCCCACGTCCACTGCAGGCAATATGCCCTTTTGAAAAAGCTCGGGAGACAGGTACACCTGGCCGTCGGTAATGGAGATGAGGTTGGTCGGAATATAGGCGGAAATGTTTTGTGCTTCCGTCTCGATGATGGGCAGCGCGGAAAGTGACCCCCCTCCCAGTTCCTGCTTCAGATGGGTCGACCGTTCGAGAAGCCTGGAATGAATGTAGAAAATGTCGCCGGGGTAAGCCTCCCGTCCGGGAGGCCTGCGAAGCAGCAGGGACAGCTCGCGGTAGGCGCGGGCATGGCGGGTCAGATCATCGTATACGACAAGGACATCTCTGCCGAGCCCCATGAAGTATTCGCCTATGGTCGTAGCGGCATATGGGGTAATGAACTGCAGGCCCGGAGGATCTTCTTCGGTTGCGAGCATGATGATGGAGAACTCCATGGCCTCGCCCTCACGCAAATCCGCAAAGACTTTTGCCACTGCGGACGATCTCTTTCCCACTGCGCAGTACACGCAGATGACGCCCGTCTCTTTCTGGTTGAGGATCGTATCCACGGCGATGGCCGTCTTTCCTGTCTGACGATCCCCGACGATCAACTCTCGCTGTCCCCTTCCCACAGGGATCAATGCATCCACCACCTTGAGCCCGGTCTGAAGAGGAACGGTCACCGGGAGGCGGTCCATCATGGCCGGAGCAGGGCGCTCCACCGGGTATCTTTTTTCAGTTTTGAGGGGGCCGCCATCATCGAGGGGGCGGCCCAGAGCATCCACGACGCGACCCAGAAGGGCTTCGCTCACGGGAATATCGAGAACCCTGTCGGTCCGCTCCACTTCGTCACCGGCTTCGAGACCGTCGGTTTCATCCAGAAGCACAACGCCCACCTCTTCCTCGCCTACGTTGAAAGCCATGCCGACACGATCCCCGGGAAAGCGGATGAGCTCATCGGTTTTGACTCCCCTGAGGCCTTTCACACGGACCGCGCCGGGGCCCACATAGGTGACGATTCCAACTTCCCGAGTTTCCAAAGCCGGGCGGTATTCATCAAGGTTCCGGTCGAGAACCCGGAACGTTTCTTCTAAAGCACGTTTCAGATCGTATTGCGCCATGGCTTATTTCATTTTTCTCCAGAGTGTTCTGTCCCGGCTTCGCCCCGGCGGCTTTCGCTCTCGATCGCGCGCTTGGCCCGTTCTTCGAGTTCTGCGAGATACTCGCGGATGGTCCAGACAACCTTTTCGCCTGCCACCTTCAATTCGACACCCATGATCATGTCAGGGTCGGTGTCGTAGGTGATCTCCGCGCTTTCGGCGATTTCCTCCCTGACGGCCTTGGTGATCTTCTGGCGGCCCCCTGTGGGGATCTCGAAACCGGACCGGACAACCGCCTTGTTCTCCTCTTCCTCGATCGCCTGCCTCAGCGCGTCCTTGTCCTCCTTTTTCAGTTCCTTGAGCCTGGAGACGAAGACCTCGGCCATGCGCTCCTCCAGGTCCGCTTCAGCCATGTCTTTCAACGCCTTGTGCGACAAGGCATAGACCTCCCGAGCAGCCAACTGCTTCAGGTCCTGCAAAAAGGCGCTTTTTTCTTTTTCCAGGGATTCCTGCCATCGAAGCCGCGACTGATCGACCTGGTCCCGGGCATCCCTGGTCAGTTCCTTGAGTCTGCGGTCCGCTTCTTGCCGGGCCTCGGCAAGCATCTGATCGCGCTTTTCTTTCACTTCCTCGTTCTTCCGGCGATAGGATTCGGCTTCGCTGTCCGCCTCTTTTCGCTTGTTTTCCGCTTCCTCCAGCCTGGACTGGATCCCCTGTTCCCGGTTGTCCATGGCCCGGATGATCCGGTCATAGAGGAAGTGTTTTAGGAGGGCCACCAGGATGAGGAAGTTGACGATCTGGGCTATGACGGTAAACCAGTCGACCAGCACGGCTATCCTCCTGCTTTGATGACGTGATCCCAGAAAGGGTTGGCAAAGATGAGAATCATGGAAATTACGAAACAATAAATGGCTGTGGACTCGATCATGGCGAGGCCGACAAACAGCGTGCGGGTGATGCTGTTCGTTTCGTCGGGCTGCTGGGCAATCGAAGCAAGACCTTGGGCTACGGCCCTCCCTTCTCCAAGCGCCGGTCCGATGGCGCCGATGGCGATGGTAATTCCAGCCGTGAAGATGGAGGCCATTCCGATGAGACTGATGCTGTCCATTACGACTCCTCTCCTTTCTCTTTGTCTTCTATTTCTTTTTCCCTGTGGGCGCGCGTGGCCGAGGCAATGTAGACCATGGCCAGGACCGCGAAGATGTAGGCCTGGATCGTCCCGGTGAGCAGCCCCAGCAAATGCATGACGATGGGGAAGATGAGCGGTGTGATGGCGAGGAGAATGGCCACAATTTTCATCCCGCTCATGATATTGCCGAAAAGACGAACCGCGAGAGCCAGAGTCCGCGACAACTCCCCGATGACATTGAAGGGCAGCATGAGGGGAGTGGGTTTGACGTATTCCTTGAGGTAGCCCAGGACCCCCAGGCTCATGACGCCGTACACGGGGACCGCTACAAAGACACATATGGCCAGCGCCGCCGTGGTGGACAGGGAGGCGGTGGGGGCCACATACCCTGGGACAACGCTAAGAAAGTTGGAGATCAGGATGAACAGGAAAACGGTTCCGATAAAATAGAGGTAGGAATCCGGCTCTTCCTGGCTGATGTCCCTGATCTGGTTTCGCATGCCCTCTACGAGAACTTCCAGCAGGTTCTGCCATCGGGACATTTTAGGCCCGGATGAGAGGCGCCTCGTGATCAGCCAGGAGCCGATCACCATGAAGGCCATGACTCCCCAGGTGAAAGCGATCGTGGCATTGATGGAAAACCAGCCCCACTGCCAGAACACGACCTGGTCGGGGCTAATCTCCTTTAAACTCATAAAATCCATGATAGATCCAACAAAATGAAGTGCCTAAAGTGCGCTAAAATGCCTAAAGTGCCTCAGGACCAAAGCAGGGTCGGCCACGCACCGCCGCCGTAGCGGCTTCCGACTTTCCATCCTCCGTAGCAGTGCTACTGCGGAGGACGGGCGCTAAAGCTACGCCGGACGAGTTGGCGCGCAGGAGGCCGTGCCGAGCTCGGCACGAAGGAGTTTTCTCTCACAGAGGCCACAGGGTCCACAGAGCAATAAAATCCCAAAATCATATCTCTGTGCTCTCTGCGGGCTCTGTGTGAGATGATACTGACACCTTTTGCCCCATGCCCCGGATTTCGTAGGGTCGGCGACCCTGCCGACCGGTGGCAGTTGTTAACCGAGAAGGGTCGGCGACTCGCCGACCTCGGTTGCCGCTGTAAAGGCATCTTCTCACAGAGTCCGCAAAGCGAAAAGAGAGCCGCAGAGAGGTATTTCGCCAGTGCCGGCGAAAAATCTCGTCTCTTTTCCTGCTCAGTGTCCTCTGTGAGAAACAACGCCCTTTGCCTTTGGGCATTTTAGGCATTCCCCGTTCTCGCGGGCAATGCGTGCAATCCTGTATTTCGGCATCCTTCCCCCACCGCCATGCGCTAGGATTCATCAAGAGGCATGCCGTCGAGCCCGATTCTTTGGGATTGAACCCGCGGGTAGACAGGCTTTATCCTTGCCGCGTTTTCCGGGTCCGAAAAGGCCCTTAGCACCTTTTCCAGGATCTCGGAGCGAATCCGCCGTTTGCCGCGCACCGCGACAAGGTACCTCAGATGAAGATTCACCCATGAATCAGCAAAGCTCAGATAGATCTCCGGAGAATCGGAAATATTGTGATTCAGGTTGGCACGCTTGAGGATTTCCCGATAACTCCTGATAGGTTCAACCATGCTGTCGGCAAGCACATCCCCGGCTGCCTGCATGACCGTGCTCCTGGTGAAATTCAGGTCGCTTTCGTAGGACATGGAAAAGGAGATTTCATCCCACACAAAAGGGAAGTCCCTGGTATAGTTGTAAATGGCCGTCTGCAGGAGCAAACTGTTGGGTATCGTAATCAGTCTTCCGCTGGGCTGCTCCGCGGTGAACCAGGTGGAACCGTTTTCCCAGATCGTTGTGGTGAGAAAATCGATCTGGGACACATCCCCATAGATGTCATTGACCTTGATCCTGTCGCCGACACGATAGAACCCCCGCAGGTTGATCAGGATCCAGCCGGTAAAGCAGAGAATCGGCGTCTGGAGGGCCCAGGTGATTCCGAGCCCGATAAGACCGAGGGACGTGATAAAGTAAGAAACACTGCCTACCACGACGGACAGCGCAGCGAGAATGGCCAATGCATGGATCATCAGGCCGATCACAGCCATGATGGCGTCGCGCTGATCAAGTCGCCCCAGGACCCTTGATATCGTTGGTTTGATCAGGCGCACAACGATTTGTGCCAGCACCACAAGAAGCAAGGCCGTGAGAATCTTTGGTAGGGTTTTCAGGACAGCGTCCTTAAAATCAACCAGAGATTTCTCCAACCCGAAAAGGTAGGTCACATAGATCAACGCAGAGATGAGAATGGCTAAAAAGACGGTGGTTCTTATTTTCACAGGAATAAGGCCCCTTTGTTCTCACATGCCGATGCCGATTCGTATCATTCTCCTGTCGGCGTGGGTCATGAGAAAAGTGGATGGTACCAGCCTTTGTACTTTTTTGTGGCTCTATTCGCAAGCGATTTCCAAAAAGACGGCCATCCGGCAGTGGCCTTTGCGCGTGTATTTTATGGGTTTGAATCCTCGGAATGCCACCTCGACATGTGTGCCGCATGGGTTTTCAAATAGGCTCCAGGCTTGTAGAATGTGTCATAGAACTCCAGGTCCAAATGGTGTGCCTGGAGGTAAGTGATGAGGAAGATTGAAGGAACTGTGCCGGGAAACTTACCGAAGGTGTCAAAAACGTATTGGGCCTGCAGGGCCACGCAGTCCCGGAAAGCCTCATCGTGCACCTGGGCCGCGGACCGGACCTTTCGCGAATCCTTCCACGGGCCCGGCGTATCCGGATGAAAGGGGCCGCCGGGGCCGAACTTACGTTCGCACACGGCTTCGACGGCCGCGCGCATGTCGGCATAATGAGGAGGACAGTATGCCTCCATGACGCCTTTCAAGCCGGTCGGATTCGGATAGGGCCATGCCTCGTTCCGGTCGTAGCGGAACCCCAGCCCCGGCACATCAGGGTCGCCGCTCGCCCCCAGCACCGCAAAAGGGTCCAGGCCGTTGAACATCCATCCGCCCAGCCCCATGGCCTGAAGCATGAGCGCCCCCGCATAACAGCCCGTCGCGAGCTCCGCGGAGACCTCCGCCACGGACCACTGCTCGACGAACGTCAGGGGCCAGGTATTGTCCACGTCCACCAGGTGCTTGAACTTTTCGATGCCGGGCACCGAACGGCGGTTGATGTCGTCCTTGAGGACCAGGCCGTTCTGCAGCATGTAGCAGAGGTTGAGCAGCATGTGCTGGGCCAGATCGGCCACGGGAATCACCAGCAAGGACCCCGGATGATTTGCCACCCATGTGTTGTGCGCTTCTGTATAAGGGACCTCCTTCGGTATGCCCAGCCGCCCCTCCTGTATCTTTCCAACCCGCCCGCGGAGCGTCTCCAGCACCGTTTTCAGGTCGAGAGCTCCGTCCGGGTGCCTCTCGGCAAAAGGTGGCGCGTCACGGGCCTCCAGCACGTAAACCCCGCTGTCATCCGTGAAAAAGGTCTTGCTCGTGTGAAAGCCTGCAGCCGACGGAAACGTCCGCCCGCCCGCGGTACCGGCGTAGTTGGACAGGTGTGGCGCGTATTGCCGGCCCCGGTAGATCATGTAGTGCCAACTGGTGTTGCCTCCGCAGGCTGCAACCACCAAGAGCGTCTCGAGCTCCGAAAGAGGCATGGGCTCGTGTTTCGACTTGCAGGCGAAAACACCGTCGGGAATCTCCGCTCCCATGAAAAAGCGTCTTGACCGCCGGCCGAGCAGCGCGTCAATCAAACCAAATGAAATCAGGTCCTGAAACCCGGGTGGAAAATCTCTTGCCGTCATGGATTCCTCCTCATCGGTAAACAGGGAATAGCGCCTGGCTTGATAACCGATCTCTGAAACCAAAACATCGGGCACTCGCCATATCCCGGAGTGGATGAATTTTCGTTTCCCCCTTCTCCGTTTTTTACGATCTAAGATATTCTGAACCGGGGCTTTTCACCATGCGGGAAAACCTGTATTCCTTGACCGGGAACAGCGTATTGAAGGCAAGGCCCGAGGTAGCTCATAAGCCGCATTAAGCCTGCCTGCAGGCGGCCACCCTTGTGCTCTTCAATGCTTTCAGCTTGAGGCGCCCAACCAGCACGGCTCCGCCCATAGTTCCCGCGTCACAGCCAGAGTCGACAGGCGAAGAGCCGGCGCAGGGCGCTAGGACACGACCCAGACCGCACAGTTGGTGGCGTGGTTGACGATTTTGCTCGATATGCTGCCGAACAAGAACTGCTCCTTTCTCGAAAGACCCTGCCTGCCCACAACAATGGTATCGTATTGCGTCTTGTCCCTCTCGGCAAGAATGCACTCGGCCATGGAAGGACAGTAGCGCAATTCAGACCGTGTGGAGACAGATTCGGCTTTGAAACCGCCTCGGATAAGGATGTCCCTGTGTTCCCTCAGTATCCTTTCGACCTTCTCACCATAATGCTTCAGCCATTTTTCCTTTTCCCGGTCATTCGGGAAAAAATCCTCCTCAGGATCGGGGATCACATGTAAGACGGTCACCTTGAAACCATCTGCCTTGCCCAGAAGCTGAGCTACGTAAGAGACCGCCCGCCGCGCGTTTTCCGATTCATCGACTGCGATAAGGATGTTCTTGTTGAAAGTCTTCCTCTCCACGCTCATTTCTTTCCTCCTTCTCCCGGGATTTCTCCGCCCGCGGGATAAACCAGGGCCAGGTCGTTCAAAAGCTGTGAGGTATCCTCGTAGAACCATTTTGAGCCGACCGCAAAATGCATGAGAACTTCGTTCAGGGCCTGCGGGATATAGGGATAGATTTTTTTCAGATTCATGACGCGGTTGTTAAAGATAATATTCATATCCTCCCCCCGAAGATTTTCCAGGACGGAAGCCCCTCTTTTTTTGAGGTCGTGGAGCAGGACATCTCCTTTTCCAACCAGGAAAGCCAAAATGTTTCCGAGTCCAAAGAGGTCGTACCCATAGATGTTTTCCCTGTGCCGGTAGTTGAAATCGAAATCGATCCAGCGATAGGATCCTGTATCCTCATCGACAAGGATATGGTCGCGCCGGATGTCTCCGTGTTTTTCACCATGATCGTGGAGAAAGCGGATGGCCTCCACGCATTCCACGTAGTTTGCGAAAATCCCCGGAAAATGGTCATTAAAATAGGTCTCGTGATCCTCGGTTGTGTTGAGGATCAGCGCATCCACTCTTTTTCCTTTGATCATATCGAGCACGCGAATGGTGTTTCCCTTTTCATCCTCCGTTGAAAAGCCGTGCATGAAATTCTTACGGTCGCCGACGAGTTCGAGGATCCTCGCTTCCTTCCTGGGACTTCGGAAACACTGGAACTCGATGCCCCCCACGGTCACCTTGAATTTTTCATAGAAGACCAGTTTCAGGATCTTGGAACTCCCGTCCTCGAGATCGACAGCCCTTTTGACCCAGAACTTGACCTCATCATCGACTCCGAAGCGCCCCTCTTTGGCATTGTGCCGTATGAGGTATGGGTGTCCCTTGAGGATGACTGCATCGTCATATTCCACGCGGAAAAAATCGGTCGTGTCGGTATGAATGCGCACGCGGCGGGGCACCCTGTCCGAAGGGAGCCACCGGGCCGCCATTTCCCTGATGTCCTTTTCCCTCAATTGCATTCCCGTGGAACTCACCCTTCCCCCCGCTTTAACCCTTCTTCAGCCTTTCCGGCCCGAATCGCCTGACCAGTACCAGCCTGGCCGCAAGGAACCCCACCAGGCAGGCCGCCAATCGCTCCCATTGCCCTCCCATGGCCAGATAGAAGCCCGCCAGGACGACCGCCGTGCGCAGCAGGAAACTTCCCAGACTGAGGATAGCAGGGCTACGTACCAAAGGCAATTTCCGCACCGTCCACCAGAGCCCGGTGAAATAAAAGACTCCCAGGGCGCTGCCGGCAAAGACCGAAATGACGAGTTCGATTATCTTGGAACTCACGACGTTTCTCCTCTTTGGGGCCACCGCTTCAGCAGGGCTCCTGTAACAAGTGGGGAGAGCATGCAGGTGCCGGCCGTGACAATGACCATCGCTGCGAACACATCGGGCGGAACGGCCCACGCTCCCTGCTTTAAGCCCCGATCCATGATGACCATGGCAATTTCCGCCCGGGGGATCATGCTCACGCCGATGAGAATGCCGCTGCTCAGCCCGGCCATTCTCCAAACGGGAAATCCGTCGGCGAGGATCTTACCTGCAGTCGCAGCTGCAAAGAGCACGACTCCCATACCCAGGGCTGCATTCATGCTGCCGGGATCCATGTCCAGGCCGATGCCGATAAAGAAGAAGGGGCTGAAAAGCTCGTAAAGGGGCAGGAAACTTGCCTCCATCTTCACGGCTCTCGGGTCCCGGCTGAAGACAAGCCCTGCAAAAAACGCCCCGATCGCCATGGAAAAACCCAGCAATGCGGCAACCGCTGCAATCATAAATCCGACGGAAATCACGACCAGCATTGGGTCAGGGGCCGCCTTGAGGTTCTTGAAATACCCCGTCACGGACGGCTCGATGTAGCGCGAAAAGAGGTAGCACAAAACGCCAAAAGCCACCAGCTTGAACAAAAACATGGCCCCCGTCCAGGTTACTATCTGGAAAAGATTCGCCCCGGCTTCCTCTCGGAGATTCGGAAGGATTACGAAAAGCATGGCCATGAGCACAACCGCTGAAATGTCATCCAGTTCGGCCACGTCGATCAGCAACTCTCCGTTCCTTGATCTCAGGGCGCCCGACTCCTCCCACACTGCCACCGAGATACCCACACTCGTGGCAGTGAAAGCCGTGGCTACGATAACGCTTGTAATCCACGAAAGATTCAAGGCATAGAATGCCGTCACGAACCCGATGGATCCGCTCACAAGAACGTCTCCGACCCATATGATGCTCGCGCTGCGAAGTTGCTTCAGAAGTCCGCCCAGATTGCTTTCCAGGCCGACCCGGAAAAGGAGGGTGATGAGGCCGAGTTTGGCGAGAAAGCCCAGGATTTCGTCGCATTCCGGATTGAGAAAATGAAGCCTGGCGTCGGCCAGGCGAATCAGGAACCCGAGGGCCAGGAATCCTACAAGGGACGGCACGCGGGTCCGTTCAAACCCTGACTTCACAAGCATGGTGAGGAAAACGATCGCCCCGATCACGAGGACGACCAGGGGATAGTTCACCTCGGGTTCAGTCACGCCCGCTCTCCCTTTTCACCCAGTACCATGCGTTGATGCAGCCGACGATGACTCCGAGCACGAGCCCCATAAGGGTCCAGGAGTAACGGCCAGGCCAGGTTTTGTCGATCCATAAACCCACCAGGATCCCGATCAGGGTGGGAATGGCCACGGACCAGCCCACGAGGCCGAACATGCCCAGTCCGAACCAGACGCCACGATTTTTTTCGCGGCGCGCCTTGATCTTGCGCTCCTCTTTCGTGCCTATCTCTTCTGGAAGCTCTTTCCCGTCTTCCGGATCATCAGCCACGTCTCTGGACCTCCAGAAATCGCCTCACAAAGCCGGCTTCGATCCTCGCCATGGCGGTGCGGGCCGTTTTCTCTTTGTCATCGAGAACCTTGAATTTTTTTTCCACGATTTCACGCAATTCACCCAGTTCCCCTCCCCGCACCGCATTTCGAACCGAAACCAGCACCTCCTGTCCCGATTTCACGAGCACGCCTTCAGCCACGGCGAGAAACACTTCCCTGGCCTCTTCCTCGTCAGTTTCATAGGAGAGTAACCCCGGTACCAGGGCCGCTACGAAATCGATGTGCTTGGGCAAAAGGCAGAAAGATCCGTTGGCCGCCTCCGCGGTCACCTTTCTCACCGGTTCATTCACAAGCACCTCTGTTGGAAGTAAGACTTTAAGGTTCATAAGTAAGTGCCTAAAGTGCCCAGAATGTCTAAAGTGTCTAACGTGAAAAACCGTTATCCGTGAATCGAGAAACCGTAGGGTCGGCCATTTACCCGCCTCTGGTGGGCTGCGCCGACCTTGGCACGAAGGAGTTTTCTCTCACAGAGATCACAGGGAACACAGAGCAGTTAGCAATTCTTTCTCTGTGAACCCTGTGTGCTCTGTGTGAGATGGTCTTCACACCGCTTCATCCATGCTCCGGAATTTCGTAGGGTCAGACACGCGCCGCCGCCGCAGCGGCTTCCGACTTTCCACCCTCCGTAGCAGTGCTACTGCGGAGGACGGGCGCTAAAGCTACGCCGGACGAGTTGGCGAGCAGGAGGCCGTGCCGACCGCGGCAGGCGAGTCGCCTGCCCCACTTGCTTTCTCGCTTCGCAGATGCGAGATGGGTTTCGCAGGCTCTCAACCCATCCTACCGCTCTACGACCACCGTTCTACGAGATCCGCCCCCTGATTTACCGGTCACTGATTACTGATTACTGGTCACTGATTACTGATCACTGGTTTACTGGTCACTGATTACTGATCACTGGTTTTCGCTTCCTCGATGCCTCCGATCATGTAGAGCGCCCTCTCAGGATAGTCGTAGAACTCGTCATTCAGGATGCGTTCGCACGCTTCGAGAGCGTCGCCTAGAGATACCATTTTGCCTTCCTTTCCCGTGAACTGCTCGGTCACGAAAAAGGGCTGGGTCAGGAATCTCTCCAGTCTCCGCGCACGGTTCACGGTTCGCCGATCCTCCTGCGACAGTTCCTCCATGCCGAGCATGGCGATAATGTCTTTCAGATCTTCGTATTCGGCGAGGGTCCGCCTCATTTCCTGACCGATGCGGTAATGCCTTTCGCCCACGACGTGGGGAACGAGCATTTTTGACCCTGACTGGAGAGGGTCGATAGCCGGGTACAAGCCCTCACTGGCTTTTTTGCGGGAAAGCACGATGGTTGAGGAAAGATGCCCGAAAGTGTGAACCGCCGATGGATCGGTGAAGTCATCGGCCGGAACGTAGACCGCCTGGACCGATGTGATCGCGCCGGTCGCCGTGTTGCTGATCCTTTCCTCCAGTTCCGCCAGGTCTGTGCCGAGGGTCGGCTGGTAACCGAGCCGCGAGGGAAGTTGACCCAGGAGGCCGGAAACCTCCATTCCCGCTTGGATAAAGCGGAAAATGTTGTCGATGAGAAGCAATACGTCCTGTTTCTTATCGTCCCTGAAGTATTCAGCCATGGTGAGGCCGGCATGACCGACCCGGAACCTCGCACCCGGAGGCTCGTTCATCTGCCCGAAAATCATGACCGTGTTCTTCAGAACCCCGGCTTCCCGCATTTCCCTGTAAAGCTCCTCTCCCTCCCGAACTCGTTCTCCGATGCCGCAGAACAGGCTGACGCCTTCATGCCCGGCCACCATGTTGTTGATCATCTCCATGATGAGGACCGTCTTGCCGACACCGGCACCGCCGAAAAGCCCCCCCTTTCCCCCCAGTTCCAGGGGAGAAAGAATATCGATCGCCTTGATCCCGGTGACGAAGATTTCCGACTTCGTGGATTGGCGATCCAAAGGCACCGGCGCCTGGTGAATGGAACGCCAGTCTCCTCCGGTGATGGCCTCTTTCTTGTCGATGGTGTCTCCGAAAACGTTGAAGACCCTTCCCAGCAGCCTGTCTCCAACCGGGACCTTCAAAGGATTGCCCGTATCCAGCAGCGCCGAACCCTCCGCAAGCCCCTGGGTCGAGGTCAGGGCAATGCCGCGGACCGTCCTTTCATCGAGGTGGATCAGGACTTCGATGACGATTTCGCCCTCCTCCCCTCCTCGCAGCACGGTCAAAAGGCCCGGCATTTTGTTTGTGAAGCGGGCATCCACCACGCTGCTGCGGACCGAAATGACTGTGCCGTAATTGTCCTGTTTCTTTTCAGCTTCCATGTTCAAGTGCCTAGAACGAAAAAAGAGTTCATGAGTTCGTGAGCAAAATCCCGGGACCGTTGAAATCGTAAAAGTCGTTGAAGTCGTTAACGGTTATCTGTTATCCGAGGGCTCAAAGAGATATCTCTCACAGGGATCACAGGGAACACAGAGCAGTTAGCTATTTTTTCTCTGTGACCCTGTGTGCTCTGTGTGAGAATATCTTTCTTCGCGCAGCCCACATCGCACATCTCATTCCACTGACTTACTGAGTCCTGCATGGGTTTCACTCCGTTCAACCCACCCCACAGCCTTCCGTCTTCCTGCCTCAGATCTCCACCCTCCGACTTCCTGCTCCCTGCTCCACCTGTCCTCCGACTTGTCCGTCGTAGCTTCAGCGCCCGTCCTCCGCAGTAGCACTGCTACGGAGGATGGAAAGTCGGAAGCCTCGGCGTAGGAGGATGCTCCCTGCTTTACTTATGAACTCAATAACTCAAGAACTCACGAACTTTCAACTAGTTTCTGCTCACTCGCTCTTGCTAATGGCTCCGACCTCTGACTTCCTGCTCCCTGCTCCGTGCTGTGGTTCTGAGGTTCTTTAGTTCTGAGGCTCTGTGTTTCTGTGGTTCTGATTTTACTGATTACTTTCTCTTCGCCCTGGTGAAAATTCATCAACGACATTTTCTATACACCTAAAACGAATTGCTTTATATGGGGTCAATGCTGTATTTCCTATTCCTATGGTCTCATGGGGTAGGAATTCATCTTTCTTTAGCCCCTTAGGAAACACCTGCTCCGTGAATCCTCCCTGAATACATGATCGACCCCATGTATTCCAAAACCGCCCTCGTATATAAGCTGGAGTTAGAGATTCTATCTTGCCGGAGGAGTTTCGCGATGGAACAGATTCTGACGCTTTCAAGATCGGCCTATGATGCGGTCATTTTTGATCTGGATGGAGTCATTACACAAACGGCCAGGGTGCACTCCAGGGCCTGGAAACGCATGTTCGACGAATATCTCGATAAACGCTCTGAGGGAGATTTCAAACCCTTCGATGACGATGATTACAGGCGTTACGTGGACGGGAAGCCCAGGTACGAAGGGGTCAGGAGCTTTCTTGAGTCCAGGGGCATCGAGCTTCCCTACGGAAGCCCTGAAGACAGTCCGGGGGAAGAAACCGTTTGCGGGCTCGGAAACCGAAAGAACGAGCTCTTTCACCAACTCCTCGAGCGAGACGGCGTGGAAGTCTACACGCCTGCCGTAGATCTGTTGCACAAACTCCGCGCCATGCATTTCAAGACCGCAGTCGTTTCGTCCAGTAAGAACTGTGCCGCCGTCCTGGAAGCCGCCGGGATCCGTGACCTCTTCGACGTAAAGACCGACGGGGTTGACGCCCAGGAACTCGGCCTCGAGGGGAAGCCTTCCCCGGACATTTTTCTCGTGGCCGCCGACAGGCTCGAGGTCGAGCCCGGTCGCGCCGTGGTCCTGGAAGATGCGATCTCCGGGGTCAAGGCCGGGGAAAAGGGGAACTTCGCTCTGGTCATCGGCGTGGATCGGACAGGCCACGGAGAGGATCTCAAGGCCAAAGGGGCCGATGTGGTCGTGACCGACCTGTCCAGCGTGCAGGTGCAGGATGAGGACGAGGAAGACCCCGTTCCTTCCGCGCTGGACCGGATGCAGGAGATCCTTTCAGAAATAAAGCAAAACGATGTTGCCATGTTTCTCGACTATGACGGGACCCTCACACCCATCGTGGACGACCCTGAAAGCGCTTTTCTGCCGGATTCCATGAGGGAGACCCTGGTGGCGTTGGCCGAGCGGATGCACGTGGCCGTCATCAGCGGCAGGGATCTGCCCGATGTGCGGAATCTCGTCGGTCTCGAGAGCCTGTACTATGCGGGGAGCCACGGCTTCGACATTTCCGGGCCCGAAGGGATGAAAACGAGGCACGAAAAAGGCGCTGATTTCGTGCCTGTTCTGGATCTCGCGGAAAGAGAACTGAAAGAGAAGCTGGACCCGTCAATGGGTGCATGGGTCGAGCGAAAGAAATTTTCCATCGCGGTGCACTACAGGAAGGTGGCGGAATCAGAGATCGACTCTGTGAAAGATGCGGTTGGAAACGTCGCAGGGCGTCATGAAGATCTCCGGCTGTCGGGGGGCAAAAAGATCTTCGAACTCCAGCCCAAGATCGATTGGAACAAAGGCAAGGCCCTGTTGTGGCTTTTGGGTGAGCTTGACCTGGACAGGGAGAATGTCGTTCCCCTCTATATCGGTGACGACCTCACGGACGAGGATGCCTTCAGGGTCCTGAAAAAGCGCGGCATCGGGATCGTCGTCATGGATCGGTATCGCCCCACGGAAGCGAGGTATCGCTTGAAGAACCCCGACCAGGTGGAAGAGTTTTTAAAAGAAATCATCGGTGCATAAACCCCTTTTGTCATTGCGAGCGAAGCGAAGCAATCGCTGATTTAGCGCGGCATGCAGGAGATTGCCACGGCGCTTCGCGCCTCGCAATGACCGTGTGGGACTTCTTAAGGAGGTTCTCGATGACGGTCTGGTCCTTGATTTACGACGACTTCAACCCCGAGCAGGAAAAACTTCGGGAGGCGCTTTGCACCCTGGGGAACGGGTACTTCGCCACGCGTGGCGCCTCCGCCGAGTCGGAGGCTGATGAAATCCACTACCCTGGAACCTACCTGGCCGGAGGGTACAACCGCCTCGAGACGGAAATCAAGGGCAAGGTGATCGAAAACGAGGACCTCGTCAACCTGCCCAACTGGCTCTGTCTCAGCTTCCGTTACCACGGGGGAGCATGGTTCAAACTGGCTGATACACATATACTGGCGTATCGCCAGGAGCTCGAGATGAAGCGGGGAATCCTCCTGCGCACCGTGCACTTCGAGGACAAGGAGGGAAGGCGCACCATGCTGAAAGAACGCCGGCTGGTGCACATGGCCGAGCCTCACCTGGCGGCCCTGGAAATCGTCTTCATTCCCGAGAACTGGTCCGGAGAGGTGGAGTTCCGATCGGCCCTGGACGGAAGGGTGATCAATGACGGGGTCCCCCGTTACAGGGATCTCAGCAGCAAGCACCTGGAACCGCTGGAGGCCAAAGCCGTCGACGAAGAAACCCTTTTTCTCAAGGTCGAGACCAGCCAGTCCGGACTCCGCATCGCCCAGGCGGCAAGGACCCGTGTCTGCAGGAACGGCGATGCGCTGGAGGTTCAGAGAAGCACCGTCGAAGAGAACGGTTACGTGGCCCACCATTTCACGATCCGGGCGGAGAAAGGCATGGAACTTTGCCTGGAAAAGGTGGTCGCCCTTTACACTTCAAGAGATCGCGCCTCCGCCGAGTGCGGACTCGAGGCGGTAAAACTGGTTAAACGGGCCGAGATGTTCGACGAGCTGATCAAAACGCACGGCCTTGCATGGAAGCACCTGTGGCGACGTTTTGACATCGAGTACGAGGAGGAGGCACCTCCGAAGGAAGATCGCACGGGCATGATTCTCCACCTTTACACCTTCCACCTCCTCCAGAGCACTTCCATGCACACCATGGACCTGGACGTGGGCGTTCCCTCAAGGGGTTGGCATGGTGAAGCGTACCGGGGGCACATCTTCTGGGACGAGCTTTTCATCTTCCCCTTCCTCAACCTGAGGGTCCCGGAGATCACCCGCTCGCTCCTCATGTACCGGTACAGGCGCATCGACCAGGCCAGAGCGGCCGCGAGAGAAGAAGGACACAGGGGCGCCATGTACCCATGGCAGAGCGGCAGCAACGGCCGGGAAGAAAGCCAGAGAATCCACCTCAATCCCAAATCCGGGCGATGGATCACGGATCACTCTCGCCGTCAGCGCCATGTGAACGCCGCCATTGCTTACAACATCTGCCAGTATTACCAGGCAACGGCCGACATGGAGTTTCTCTCGTTTTACGGTGCGGAGATGATTTTTGAAATCGCCCGGTTCTGGGCGAGCATTGCGACGTACAATTCTCACCTGGACCGGTATGAAATTCTCGGGGTCATAGGGCCGGACGAGTACCACGAAGCCTATCCCGGCTCGAATGAACCGGGACTGAACAACAATGCCTACACCAACATCATGGCGGTCTGGGTCCTCAGGGAAGCCTTACACCTCCTCGAAATCCTCCCGGAGGACCGGAAAAATGAACTTTGTGAAACACTGGCACTGGGGGAAGAGGAAACATCGCTCTGGCAGGACATTACCCGGAAGATGTGCGTGGTTTTCCACGATGACGGAATCATCAGCCAGTTCGAAGATTACGACAAGCTCGAGGAGTTCGACTGGGAGGGCTATCGGCGGAAATACGACGACATCCAGCGACTGGACCGGATCCTGGAGGCCGAAGACGACACCCCGAACCGGTACAAGGCCTCCAAGCAGGCCGATGTGCTCATGCTCTTCTACCTCTTTTCCTCGGAGGAACTCGGAGAGCTTTTCGATCGCCTCGGTTATCCCTTCGAGTACGAGACGATCCCCAGGAACATCGACTACTATATTCAACGCACGTCTCACGGCTCGACCCTCAGCCGGGTCGTCCATTCCTGGGTCCTTGCCAGGAAGGACAGGGCCAGATCCTGGAACCTTTTCACCCAGGCCCTGGAAAGCGACATCTCGGACATCCAGGGAGGAACGACCCCCGAAGGCATTCATCTTGGCGCCATGGCCGGTTGCGTGGACATGATCCAGAAAGGCTACACAGGGATCGAGATGCGGGGTGACGTGCTGTGGTTCAACCCGTGTCTTCCCGATGAACTGGGCAGGCTCAAGATGCAGATTCGCTACCGGGGCCACAACCTGAGTATCGAGATCACCAAGGACAGGCTGAAAATCATGGCCTGCAGGGCCGTGGAAAAACCTATCAAGATCGGCTATGATGAGCAGGTTCACGTGCTGGAGGAAGGCAAAACCCTGGAGATCGATTTGAAGCCAAACCAGTAATCAGTGATCAGTAAGTCAGAGGACAGATGACAGAGCACAGACGACAGATCTCGTAGAGCGGTAGGATGGGTTGAGTGAAACGAAACCCATGCCGGACACAGTGAGTCAGAAGCCGGAGCCACGGAACCACAGAGCCACAGAACCACACAGCCCCTGTAGGAGCGAGCTCTCCTTCGACATTGCTCAGGACCCTGAGGCTCTCGAAGGGCTGCTCGCGATGTGCGATGCGGGAAGAAAAACATTCTCACACAGAGCACACAGGGTTCACAGAGAAAAAACAGCCAACTGCTCTGTGTTCCCTGTGATCCCTGTGAGAGATATCTCTTTGAGCCCTCGGTTAACAGAGCGGTAGGATGGGTTGAACGGAGTGAAACCCATGCCGTAGGGCGACCCACCGTGGTCGCCACAGGTCGGGACGGCCTCCTGCGCGCCAACTCCTCCGGCGTAGCGTTAGCGCCCGTCCTCCGCAGTAGCACTGCTACGGAGGATGGAAAGTCGGAAGCCGCCACGGCGGCGGTGCGTGGCCGACCCTACTTCGGTCCTCAGGCTCTTTAGGCATTTTAGGCACTTTAGCACACTTTAGGCACTTATAATGATGCGAAAAGCGATGATAATTCTGCTCACCCTTCTGGCCGCTTTATCCGTTTGGATCGGGGCGTCTTTCTCCACTCCGGCTGTCCTCAAGGTGGGAGACTTCTCTTCCGCGGAACCGGGAACGGCGCTTCCGGGAGAGTGGAATCCCCTTTTCTTCCGAAATATCGATCGTCATACCTCCTACAGCCTGGTGAAAGAGGACGACGCCATGGCCGTCAAGGCTGTTGCCGACGCCTCCGCATCGGCGCTCATCCGGGAGATATCGATCGATCCACAGGAGTACCCTGTGATCCAATGGACATGGAAGGTGTGCGGCGTGATCCAAAAGTCCGACGTCCGCTCCAAGCAGGGAGACGATTACCCTGCCCGGGTTTATGTCACCTTCGCCGGCGACCCAGGGTTTATAGCGAGGCTCAGAGACAAAGTGATCGAGATGATCTACGGCAGGACGCCGCCGTCCAATGCCGTCAACTACATCTGGGCCCGCAGAGAAGCGGTCGCCACCGTCGTTCCCAATGCCTACACGGATCGGGCGATGATGTTTGTTGTGGAGAGCGGTGATGAAAAGGTGGGTCAGTGGGCCCGGGAAGAGCGCAACGTCTTCGAGGATTTCAAGCAGGCCTTCAAGGAGCCGCCACCCACAATCACGGGGGTTGCCATAATGACGGATACAGACAACACCGGTGAGTCCGTAACCGCCTATTACGGTGACATCGTGTTCAAAAAGACTGCCAGCGAGGAGTAGCAATGGCGGACCAGGCCGAAGCTCTGAGATATGCCGTCCGGCCTCACGTTCTGGCAAAATATTTCGGCCAGCTCTGCCTCGTCGTGGTTGCCTTCGCTCTCCTGCCGCTTGCTGTTGCCCTTGTCAGCGGCGAGATGCCGATCGCCCTCAGATATGTCATTGTCCTTGTGCCCATCGGTCTCCTCGGCGGGTGGCTTTCCAGAATCCACGCCGGCGAAGACGTCCAAATCAACGAGGGCGTGGTCCTCGTTGCCTCCATGTTCGCGGCGACGCCGCTTTTCATGACCTATCCCCTGATGGGTGCAGGCATGAGCTTCACGGACGCCCTGTTCGAAGCTGTCTCGGGCGTCACCACGACAGGGTTGAGCACCCTGAGGACGGTCGAGGACAAACCGGCCGCCTTCCTGTTCGCCCGCGCATGGATGCAGTGGTACGGGGGTCTGGGCATCGTCGTTTTCTCGCTCGCCCTGCTGTTCAGGCCGGGAATGGTGGCAAAGAGGCTTTCAGGCGCTCAGGCCAACCTCATCGCGAGCCTCGTCGGCCGCTCCCTCGGTTTCAAGCGGGTGATCACCCGGATCCAGGATCCCGAGTTCGAGATGATCTGCCGGGAACTGGGTCTTGAGGATACCATTATCCCCTCCAGGACCATAGGGAGATATTTGGCCGATATGTTGGAAGGGCTCGACATCCTGGAGCTCTCCACGGTAATCCGGGGAGAAGCCCGGTTCTACAGTTTTAGTGCCCGCAAAGAGGATGCCGTGACGGTCGCGGAATTGAATTTGCCCGAAAGGGCCAAGGTCGTTTGCTACTATCGAGGAGACCGGTTCTTTCTCGCCGATGAAAAAACCAGGCTGCGTGAAAAGGACGAAGTCGTCATCCTCACCCACAGCGAGAACCTCCAGGCCCTGAGAGAGAGGTGGGAACCGAAAAATCAGTGATCAGTGAGCAGTAAACAGTGAGTCAGTAAAACCAGAGCCTCAGAACCTCAGAGATCAGAGCGAGAATCAGTGATCAGCCGAAGGCCCTGTCGCAGACCCTGAGCCTGCCGGAGGGAGCGAAGTCGAATGGCAAGCCGGCAAGCACAGAACCAGAGAGGCTGGAGCCGCTCAGAAGGCGATTTCGACGGGTTCGGGCCTTGGCTGTCTTCTGACCAGATGCCAAATGCGTACAAAAATGCTCTTCAATGTCGAACCCTTTCTCCTCTTGGGACCGTCAAGAACTTTCATGTTCAATGCGCAGGAAGTGCGGGGTCCCATTTTCGAACCCGATGGTCGAACCAGAGGCGCTTCCCGGGATCAGCCTCGATCAGTGTTTCCGCGATGATCAAAAGGACGAGGAGCAATATCTGATCGTCTGCGCGGAAATCCTTCCAGCCTTTTCGCCCCATCGCTGCACTCAGATCCAAAGGGTCCACCGAGGGATTTTCCGCAACCAGGCAGCCCAAATCCCTCACACATCCGGGAATCTTTTTCAGCGGGACTCCGACTTCGGAGAGGTGTTTTGCCAGATTTCTGATCGCCGTGTTCACGTCTCTTCCCCCCTTTCGAGTTCAGGGTTAAACTCCTGAACCATCTCCTTCTTGGTTTGCTCGAAGTCCCGAATAAACGAAGGAAAAGCCTTTTACCCATCCTTTCCCGGAAAAGACTTATTTCGATTCTCTCGGCTTCTGTCTCCGATCAGCCGCATCACCTCGTGGTGGTCGAGGTCGTACCAATCCTCGTAAGCGCCCGCGACCGCGAAAAACGGCCCTTCCCGGACATTCGGGCAGTAGATGTCGTCCACCATGTCCCCGATGCGGTGAATCGAGCTCAAGGGAGCGGTGGGCACGGCCACGATGGTCCGGGACGCATTCCTGCTTTTCACTTCGAGGACGGAAGCCATCATGGTGTAGCCTGATGCCAGCCCGTCGTCGACGAGGATCACTGACCTGCTTTCCAGGTGGGGGGAGGGCCTCCCATTACGAAAGAGGTCATTCCTTGTTTCCAGCTCGACAAGTACTTTCCGTTTTTGCTCCTCTATCTGTGCGTCGCTGAGACGGAGTTCCGCAAGAAGGGGTTCATTCAACAGCACGGTTCCGTCACGAGTCATGGCGCCGAAACCGGCCTCCGGATTTCCGGGAATTTGGAGCTTTCGAACGATGAGCAGATCCAGGGGGCAATCGAGACTTTCGCAAACCTCGAGTGCGACGGGGATACCTCCGGACGGGATTGCCATGACAAGCGCACTTTTCATTTTGCCGTACTCGGGCTCCAGCATGCCGGCGAGGACCTTTCCTGCGTGGCTTCGGTCCTTGAAGACGTACTGGCGGTTTCTGAATTCCTTCATTTCGTGCAGCCGTGCCTTCATTCCTTTCCCCTTTGATGATCAAGTTTGCGGTATTGCGTTCCCTGTAGCAATGGGGCCGATCCCCCATTTTGGGCCGGGATGTTCTGTATCGGACCCCATGGTCTAATTCAAAGGAATACAGGATTCCATTTATTTACGTTTTATGCCGAGTGCGATATGAAGGTGATAGGCGATGGGCTTCTTTCTCAGTAGAGCGCACAGAGCGAGGTATTTCGCCGACGGCGAAATACCTCTCCGTGGCTTTCTTTGCCCTTTGCGAACTCTGTGAGACCTGCACTTCTGAGGCTCTTTAGGCACTTTGGACACTTGGCGGTACTCCAATACTCCAACACTCCAGTACTCCGGCGGTTTTGCGATGCACTTCGAAAAAAAAGTCAACTTACACTTGAAAGAGCTTTTCGGACCAGCCGCCGAGCTGAAGGCCATGGAACGGACCGGCAAGGGAATCCACGGCACGGGATATCTCCTGACCTATACGGTGCCGGAGGGCGAAAGGCAGATCATCATGAAATCTCTTGCCCCCTCCGGTTTCGGTCACGATCACTTTTCCGACAGGGCCCAGGTGCTGATGCTTGCAAACGCCAACTACAACCGAATGGAGAAACACGTCAAGGCCGTAGATGTCGTCGGTGATTCCCCGGACAGATTCATTTCCCTCAAGGACGCAACTGAGTTCTACATTTTCATGCAAAAGGCGGGCGGTAGAACCTATTTCAAGGATCTGGACGAGATATCGGCCAGAGGCCGCCTCGATCGGAAGGACAAGGAAAAGGCCCACAAACTGGCTCGATTCATCGCAGGGGTTCACAGAAAAAAACATGCAGGGGAAGAGGCAAAAACCCTTTACAGACGAAGAATCCGGGATCTCATCGGGCACGGTGAGTGCATCATGGGAATCATCGACGCATACGACGACGCCGTATTTGTGTCGGATGAAGAGCTCGTTGAGTACACGAATAAATGTCTGACCTGGTGGGGAAGAATCAGAAACAGGAAAGAACGCCTCTGCGAGGTTCACGGTGACTTCCACCCCGGAAACATATGGTTCCACGATAACGACTTCATCCTCCTCGATCGCTCCAGGGGCACATGGGGAGAGAGTGCGGACGATGTGACCTGTTTGGGAGTCAACTACATTTACTACGCGATCAAGGATCAAAAGATCTTCAACGGGCCTTTTGCGGAGCTGTTTCACATCTTCACCGAAAGTTATCTCGACGAAAGCGGTGACTATGGGTTTTTCGACGTGGCGCCTCCTTTTTACGCTTTCCGGGTTCTGGTCATCGCCCATCCCAGGTTCTACCCTGATGACAGTATCGCGACGAAGAGAAGTCTCTTGAACTTCGGCCATGCCGTTCTGGAAGACGAGAGGTTCCACATGGATCGGATCAACGAGTATTTGGGAGGCCCGTAAACCGGTGATCAGTTATCAGTAATCAGTGAACAGTGGAGAGTTCACGAGCAAGCAAGGAGCAGGGAGCAGGGAGCATGGAACCGGAAGTCAGAGGTCGGAGGTCGGAAGACGGAAGGCTGTAGGATGGGTTGAACGGAGTGAAACCCATGCCAGACACAGTGAGTCAGAAGCCGGAGCCACAGAACCTCAGAGCCCCTGTAGGAGCGAGCTCTCCTTCGACATTGCTCAGGACCCTGAGGCTCTCGAAGGGCAGCTCGCGATGTGCGATGTGGGATGTGCGATCTGCGAAGAAAGACATTCTCACACAGAGCACACAGGGTTCACAGAGAAAAAAAAGCCTAACTGCTCTGTGTTCCCTGTGATCCCTGTGAGAGATATCTCTTTGAGCCCTCGGTTAACAGATAACTGGATAACGGCTTCGACGACTTTAACGATTTTAACGACTTTAACGATTTTAACGATTTTTACGGTTTTAACTGATGAACTTCTGTCTTTGGCTCACGGGCTTGCCCGGCTCGGGCAAGTCCACTATCCGAAGGGAACTGGAAGAGCTGCTCACGCTCGAGGGGGTGAGCACCGTCGCTCTCGCCCTGGACGAATTGAGAACCTTTCTGACTCCTGACCCGAAATACACGGAAGAGGAAAGAGAAATCGTTTACCGGGCCCTGGTGCTCCTGGCCCAATTCATCGTGGAGCAGTGCACCAAGTCCGTGATCATCGATGCCACCGGAAACCGCCGGCATTTCAGGGAACTGGCAAGGGAACGGATACGAGAGTTCGGCGAAGTCTACATCAAGTGCGCCATCGAAGTCTGCAAAGCCAGGGAAGCGGCGCGGATCAACGGGCCGGTCGAAAAAGGTTTGTACAAGAAGGCTGAGGAAGGCGAGTTGCAGGGCGGCCTGCCCGGGGTGACCGTCCCCTACGAGGAACCCACAAACCCCGAATTCGCCGTGTCTTCCGACGCCCTGACCCCTGTTGAAGCAGCCCAGGAGATCATGGGCTATGTTCGATCAAGATGGCTGACCTGAAAATCACAGAAAGGAGGAAAAAAGATATGTTCGGAAAGCGGATCAATCTGTTCAAGCTTCTTGGATTCCAGGTGCGCATAGACTTCAGTTGGATCATCATCGCCGTCCTCATTGCCTGGTCTCTGTCGACTGGGCTGTTTCCTTTTCAGTTCGAAGGATTGTCGACGCAGACCTACTGGATCATGGGGATCGTCGGGGCGATCGGGTTGTTTCTGTCCATCATCGTCCACGAGTTTTCCCATTCTTTGGTGGCAAGAAAATACGGCATGCCCATGAAGGGAATCACCCTCTTCATCTTCGGCGGGATGGCCGAGATGTCGGACGAGCCGCCCAGCCCCAAGGCCGAATTCATGATGGCCGCCGTCGGTCCTGTTTCGAGCATCGTCATTGCGGGTATTTTCTACGCCGTTTACTCGGCCGGTGTCGGTGCGGGAATACCCAAACCCGTAAACGGAGTTCTCCAGTACCTGGCCTTCATCAACGCAATCCTGGCCGCCTTCAACATCATTCCTGCGTTTCCCCTGGACGGCGGACGGGTTCTTCGATCCATTCTGTGGGGAATCAAAGGGAATCTTCGATGGGCTACCCGCATCTCTTCGTGGATCGGTTCGGGCTTCGGCGTCCTTTTGATCGTCCTCGGGGTTTTGAATTTCTTTGGCGGCAATTTCATCGGCGGAATGTGGTGGTTTCTCATCGGCATGTTTCTCTACAGCGCAGCCAGGATGTCCTATCAGCAATTGCTCACACGAAGGGCACTGGAAGGCGAATCCGTGCGCCGATTCATGAAGACCGACCCCGTGACCGTGACGCCTGACATGACCGTGGATCGGCTCGTGGAAGACTTTGTCTATGTTTTCCACCACAAGATGTACCCGGTTGTGTCCGATTCCGACAAGGTTGACGGGTGCGTGACGACCAGGCAAATCAAGGAAGTTCCCCGGGAGGAGTGGAGCCGGAAGCGAGTGAAGGATATAGAAGTCCCCTGTTCCGAGGACAACACGATCGCGCCTGATGCAGATGCGATCAAGGCCCTCTCGCTGATGAACCGGAGCGGTACCAGCCGTCTCATCGTCAAGGAAGGGGACCGTCTCGCCGGGGTCATTTCGTTGAAAGACATGCTGAAATTCCTGTCTCTTCGGGTCGAACTGGACACATGATATTGCTATCAGGGGCACAACATCTTGCACACGAGGGAAGTCATTGCGAGGAGCGCCAGCGACGAAGCAATATCATTCGTGAGTCCAGATCTGGGATTGCCCCTCGGCCGTGAGCTCGGGGCCGAACGGCCTCTCTCCTTCCAGTGAGTTTAACCTGAGGCTCTCGAAGGGCTCGCAATGACCAAGTCGTTGTTTTCGGACTTTTTACGAATTCGTCAATCATTCATCCATGACATAGAAAGGAGCCACCCATGTTTCCGCTCAAGAAGATCCTCTGCCCCACCGATTTCAGTGAGCCCTCACTTGTGGCGCTCGGTGCAGCGACTGAACTGGCCGAAGGTTCCGGCGCCGAGATCATTTTGATTCACGCCGTCTCTCCCCTCCCGGTCTCTCCCCACCCCGGCGCATTGACCGCCTTTGACACGGCGGCCTACCTCCAGGAGATGCTCACCTACGGTAGGGAGTCGATTCAGCGTCTCATCAAAGAAAGGATTCCGGACAAAGTCCCTGCACGCTCCATCGTGCTCGCAGGAAACCCGTCCGACGAAATCACCCGGCTGGTCGAAGAGGAGAAGGTGGATCTTGTCGTGATCGCCACGCACGGTCTTACAGGATGGAGGCGCTTCGTCTTCGGCTCTGTGGCCGAAAGGGTGGTGCGGCTGTCCCCTTGCCCCGTACTGACTATTCCGGCGCCGGGCAAGCAGCAAGCGTGAGGCTGTCCAAGAAGGAAGAGGATGTCAAAATGAAAGAACTGTCCGTAAAAAGCATGCTCATTCCCCTTTCAAAGTGTGCAACGGTACATGAAAAGGCCAACCTGTATGAGGCGGTTCTGGCCCTGGATGAAGCCCAGAAGAAGCAGAAGAACTTCTACAAATTTAGGGAGATCCTGGTCGTCAACGACAATGACCAGGTTATCGGAAAGATCAATCCGCTGGATCTGATCATCGGCATCGAAGACAACTACCGAAAAGTTGGAGATCTCCGGTCCGCATCCCACAAAGGTTTCACCCGGGAGTTCATCAACATGATGATCGAACGGAACAGGTTGTGGCAAAATCCCCTGACAAATCTCTGCAAGAAGGCAGCCAGACACACCGTCGAAGCGGTGATGGACAAACCGCCCCCCGGCGAATACATCGACGAAGACGATTCCCTGGTGGAAGCCATCCACCGACTCGTTCTGGGTCACTACCCTTACCTTCTGGTTATCAAAGACGGAAGAGCCTCCGGCATTTTGAGGACGGAAGACGTCTTCAAAATGATCTGCGACGAAATCAAGTCCTGCGACTTGAGCTGAGACATGGAAACCCTGTCCTGGATTGTGGGAAGCAGCCTGGTGATGAGTGCGATCGCACTGGTCGGCAGCATCACCCTGATCATGAGTGAAGAGACCCTGCGCAAGCTCATTTCATTCCTCATCGCCCTTGCGGCGGGCTCGCTCCTGGGAGGGGCGTTTTTTCACCTCATTCCGGCATCGGGGGATTCCGGCGCCGACATCGTGCCTTACATCTGGGTCATGCTGGGTTTTTCGATTTTTCTCGTGCTGGAACAGTTCCTTCACTGGCACCACTGCCACAGGGACTCCGCGGAGTGCAGGACGCCCCTCTCCTATCTCATCCTGATCGGGGACGGTCTGCACAACTTCATCGGGGGGAGTGCCGTCGCAGGAGCTTTTCTGGCCGACATTCGTCTCGGCGTCATGGCGTGGCTGGCTGCAGCCGCTCATGAAATCCCCCAGGAATTGGGCGATTTCGCCGTGCTCCTGCACGGGGGATGGAGCAAGAAAAAGGCTTTGAGGTTCAACTTCTTTTCCGCCCTCACTTTCCTCCTTGGCGGGCTTTTGGCTTATTCTGCCTCGTTTGCCCTGGATGTCACATTTCTTTTGCCGTTTGCGGCCGGGAACTTCATCTACATTGCCGCCTCCGATCTGGTCCCGGAGATGAACAAGTACCGGTCCCTTCCCTCCAATCTTCTCCATTTCGCCGTCTTTGCCGCTTCCTTGTGTTTCCTCCTTCTGATCAAGCTGGTTTTCGGAGAAGGACATTAAGAGAATGGAGCCATCTAGCCTCCCTGTAGGAGCGACCTCCCGGTCGCGGTGTTTGCGGCAGGGAGGAATCGCAAGCAGGAGCTTGCTCCTACAAGAGCGGGTCGGCAAAGAATGTCAACAGTATTATGGGATCATTAATAGTGACGGTTTCGTAAAAAGTCAGAAAACGGCGGCTTGCTCATTGCGAGCGAAGCGAAGCCGTTCGGCCCCGAGCTCACGGCCGAGGGGCAATCTCGTATCTAGGCGCATATCCGTGAGATTGCCACGGCGCTTCGCGCCTCGCAATGACGGTTTCTGAGTTTTTACGAATTCATCAATAGTGGAGGCCGCAGGAAAAGACAGAGCAGTACAAATCCCAAAGTTTTATCTCTGCGCTCCCTGCGTGCTCCGTGTGAGATCATACTGACAACTTTTCACCCATGCCCCGGACTGATTTTCACTGATCATTGGTTCTCACTGCTCCCTGTCTTTCGGCATGGGTTTCACTCCGTTCAACCCATCCTACCGCTCTCTGCCCTCCGACCTCTGAGGCTCTGGTTTTGCTCCCTGCTCCACCTGTCCTCCGTAGCCCTGAGCACGTCGAAGGGGCGTAGGAGGATGCTCCCTGCTTGCATTGCTTTCCGGTAAGAAATACAGGATTCGCCCCATAGCCATGCGCAAATCCTTGCAATATTTTAGGCTAAATCAATCCCAAGGGAGGTGGAGCGAAATGCAAGCGAAAGGTGAAGCGAAATTCATCAATGGTGTGAACATTGACCAACTGTTCAGCACCCTCGATCTCATCAAGCAAAACCCGGATATCGCCAAGTTCAAATTCCGAGCGGTCAACCAGTGGATCAGCGGCACCCATTGCCAGGCTACGGTGAGGGATTTTTACGGGGCCCTCAAGGAGGACACCTCCAGGCAGCCGGCGGTTTTCCACATGGATGAACCCCCTGTTCTCCTTGGAAACAGTCAGGGGACGAACCCCGTGGAGTACCTGCTCGTTGCCCTGTCCGGGTGCCTGACGACCAGCCTCGTCGCTCATGCCTCCGCCAAGGGCATCAAGATCAGGGGTGTTCAGTCCCGATACGAAGGGGACATCGACCTCCGGGGTTTCCTGGGCCTCTCGGAGGAGGTGCCTGTCGGCTACCAGGAGATCCGCGTATTCTTCACGGTCGACGCGGATGTTTCGGATCAGGAAAAGGAAGAAATGGTCAAGATGGCCCAGAAGTACTCGCCGGTTTTCAACACGATTACGAAGTCGGCCCCGGTCTCCGTTCGTTTGGAGAAGTAGGCATGAAATACAAACCTCTCGTTTGGCTGATCGTCTTATGCTGGCTCTTAGTTCTCTCCTGCCAGACGGTTCCGATCACCGGTAGAGAACAGCTCAGCCTGGTTTCATCCGAGCAGATCCGGGCCATGAGTCTCGATGCTTACCGGGATTTTCTCTCGAAAAACGAAGTGATTCGAGGGACACCCGAGGCGGAACAAGTCAAACGGGTCGGTGTCAGGATCAAGTCGGCGGTCGAGAGGTATTTCGCAGAGCGCAATATGTCTGCACAACTGAGCGGGTACGCATGGGAATTCAATCTGATAAAGGACCCTGGTGTGAATGCCTGGGCCATGCCCGGGGGTAAGGTGGCGGTCTACACGGGAATCCTGCCCATAACCCGTGAAGATCAGGGCCTTGCGGTTGTGATGGGCCACGAAATTGCCCACGTGGTGGCAAATCATGGTAACGAACGAATGAGCCAGGCCCTGCTGGCTCAAATGGGAGGCACGGCGCTGAGTGTTGCATTGTCCGAACAACCCGTACAAACGCAGCAGATTTTCGCGGCGGCCTTTGGATTGGGAACCCAGGTGGGGATTTTACTCCCCTACAGCAGGCTGCAGGAGTCGGAAGCCGATCATCTCGGCCTGATATTCATGGCCATTGCCGGGTACGACCCCCGCGGCGCCGTGGACTTCTGGCAAAGAATGGCAGCGCAGAAAGGAGGAGGTTCTACCCCGGAGTTTCTCAGCACTCATCCAACCAGCAGCACTCGAATCGAAAACATCAAGAGTCTTTTACCGGAGGCTATGAAGTACTACCGGCGCTAGCATGATGAATCTTCCCTCCAATGGTCATTGCGAGCCCTTCGAGAGCCTCAGGGTAAACTCACTGAAGGAAGCGAAGCCGTTCGGCCCCGAGCGACTTGATCTGAGATCCATTTAACGAGAATGCGATGAAAGCTTTTTCCTTGCTCCCTTTCCTGCTGCTGCCTTTTTTTGCGCCCCTTTGTGCAAAAGCGGCGACACTCGAAAACCAGGATTTCAAGAACTATGATTACGAGATCATCGCAGACGGCAAGACCTTGTCTTTTGGGACCATCTATGAAAAATCGTCCCTTTACGGCATTTGCGAGTACGGCTGCCGTCTGAAACTCATCGGCACGGGCCAGATCATCACGGTCGAACCTGGAGACCACATCCTCATCGAGGACGGTGTCTTGACGGTGAAGGAGGAGTTGAGACCAATCATGATCAGACCTGGGGGTTCCTCGGAAGGGACACAAGAAACGCAACTCCGGGCTTCGCCGACTCGGTCCAGACTTTCCCCTTGTGCTGGCGCGCCAGCTCCTTGACGATAGCCAATCCGAGACCCGCCCCTTTTTCGCCTTTCGAATTTTTGCTCCTCACGAATAGGCCGAAGATTTTCTCCGCATCCAAATCCTGGAGACCGGCTCCGTCATCCCGCACAGAGATCACGTGATAATCCCCTTGATCTCTGTAGCCGATCTGGATTTGGCTCAATCCATCCCCGCCGTATTTCAGGGCATTCTCCACCAGATTCCGCAGGATCCGCAGCAGTGAAAGCCTGTCCGCCTGAATTTCGGGAACACTCGCCGGCTCCAACCACTCGACATGGCGCTTCGCCATCTCGGGGCTGAACTCCTCCCGAATCAGTTGTATGATCTCCTTGAGAACGATTTTCTCGATCACCAGGGAAGACTCTTTTGCCGATATGTAGGCGTAGATTTTATCCACCAGCGATGCAATTTGTTCCGAGCTGTCCAAAATGCGCCTGCAGTACTCTCTCCCCTTCTCGTCCAGTGTCTCCCTGGAGTACTCTGAAAGCCTCTTCACCAGGCCGTGGATGACAAAGACCGGATTCTTGAGATCGTGGGCAATGCTGTAGGCAAACAGCTTGATTTCCTCGGCACTCCTTTTAAGCGCCGCGTTTGCCGCAGCGAGTTCCGCAGTTCGCTCCTCCACCCGGAGTTCCATCTCTTCGTAAGCTCTCCGCAGTACCTGCTCCGAGCGCCATCGCTCGATGGCATACCGGATGGAACGGTCGAGGAGCGGTCCCGTAAGCTGGGATTTTACCAGATAATCCACCGCACCGGATCTCATCGCATCGAGGTCGACATGATAGTCTTCCTGGCCCGTAACGAAGATAACGGGCATCCGGGCGCCCCGCTCTTTGGCGTCCCTCATTATCTCCAGCCCGTCATGGACCCCGAGCCGGTAGTCCACCAGGCAGACATGGTTCTCTTCGCAAGCCATTTTCTCGAGAGCTTTTTCGTAGCTTTCCGCCCAATCCACGACGTAGGTGTCTTCCCCGACATCCGCAAGAAGATTCCGTATGAAGATGTAGTCGTCCTCATCGTCTTCCACAAGCAACACCTTGATCGCCTGCTCTTCAATCATATGTTTCCCGAGCTGGTGGAGTTTGCTCCTTTCCATCCTCCGTAGCAGAGCCACTGCGGAGGACAGGCGCTAAAGCTTCGAAGGACGGGCTGGAGTCATGGCAAAAAAAGCGTTATCCGTTATCTGCTCATCGGGGCTCAAAGATATATCTCTCACAGAGGCCACAGGGAACACAGAGCAGTTAGCTGTTTTATCTCTGTGAACCCTGTGTGCTCTGTGTGAGAATGTTTTTCATCCCGCATCGCACATCGCGAGCTGCCCTTCGAGAGCCTCAGGGTCCTGAGCAATGTCGAAGGAGAGCTCGCTCCTACACTGATTCACTGATCACTGCTTATTGATCACTGGCTTTTGCTGTGGTTCCGACCTCTGAGGTTCTGTGGTTCTGGCTTCTGACTCGCTGTCTCCGGCATGGGTTTCACTACTTTCAACCCATCCTACCGCCCTCCGCCCTCTGAGGTTCTGCTGCTCTGAGGCTCTGTGGTTCTGGTTTTTCGTGCCCTGCGTGCTCTGTGTGAGAATGTCTTTCATCGCGCATCGCAGATCTCACATCCAACCGAAGTTCGCTCCATCAGGGGCTTTGGGGGGATGTTGCTCGATGCATCCGTAAATCGAAAACTGTAGGTTCGGCGATTAATCCGATTCTGAAGTGTTTACCCGCCGCTGGCGGGGCCGTGCCGATCCCGGCAGCCACTGTGAAGGGATGTTCTCACAGAGTCCGCAAAGGGCAGAGAGAGTCTCAGAGAGCTTTTTCGCCGGCACCGGCGAAATAGTTCTCGCCTCTGTTTCGCTTCCGGTGCTCTGTGAGATACGGGTCTTGCGTTTGTCACTGTGCCCCTGCAGGCTCTTCGCTCTCTGAAGGCGGATTTTCAAGGGCCGATATTCTGCGCTCCAGGCTTTCGATCCTGCTTTTGAGTTCGTCCAATTCCTTGCGGTCGGGCACATCCATGCTGTCCAGTCTTTTTCGCATCATCTCTTTGGCGGACTTCTCCAGTTCCTTCCACTTGCCCTCACCTGCTTCCACCAATTCGTCGATCAGACCCTTCGCCTCCTTCTCACTCATTTTGTTCTCCTTCACCAGCTTGTTTTTCAGTTCTTCCAGTTTGTCTCCCGTCACCACCACTCCACCCAGGCCGGCCATCAACACCTTTTTCACTTTCTCCTCGAGCATCATCCCTCTCCTCTGCTTTGGTTGACAAAAAACTCACTCTTCCTGTTCCGGCACAAACCTAGTCCATGATCCCCATACCTACAATACGGGAAGGCCTGTATTTGCTTCCGCGAAAAGGAGTATTCATCCTCTTTCCTCTCCTGCCCGCATTCATGCTGGGACAAAGGCTGAAACTCTCCCTGATCAGAAGCTGAAAACCCTGTTCAAATCACTGTCTCACCGGCCACTGATTTCCGCCACCACCGGCAAATGATCCGACGCCGCACGGGAAAGCTTGGTTGCATGGACCCGGATGTTTTTCACCCTGTCTTTCGGCCTCACCCAAATCCTGTCCAGGGCAAGAAAGGGGCGCCATGAAGGAAAACTCCATGGCGACGGGGTTTTTCCCAGCAGGCCGTGAATCCGGCGCAGGCCCCTGCTCACAGGAAGCCACTCGTTGATGTCCCCCAACAGGACTGTCAGGTGATCGGGGGTTCTTTCGAGGAAATCGACCAGCCGCCCGATCTGGTACCTTCTTTCCGAAACAGCCAGGCCGAGGTGGGTGACGACCACTCTGACTTCCCGATCATGCACCGAGAGAAAGGCCTCGATGGCTCCCCTGGGTTCTCGGCAGGAGAAACACAGGTCGATCTCCCTGCTCTCCAGGATGGGCCAGCGAGTGAGAAGCACGTTGCCGTAATGGCCGTTCGAGAGTTTGATCGTCGGCCCCGGGACAGCCTCATAACCTGCTTCTCTGGCCAGGTAATCCATCTGGGCCGACTCGTGGGTGCCGTCGGACCGGTTATCCACTTCCTGCAGCCCCACAATATCTGCATCCAGCTCTTTAATTACAGATGCAACGCGGCCGGGATCGCGCTGCCGATCCAGTCCCACACACTTGTGCACGTTGTAGGTTGCTACTCTGAAGTCAGACATAAAATCGGCAAGCCAGTGATCCAAATCGTTGAAATCGTAAAAGGCGTTCAAGGCGTTAAAATCGTAAGAGCCGGTGAAGCCGTTATCCAGTTATCTGTTAACCGAGGGCTCAAAGAGATATCTCCCACAGGGATCACAGGGAACACAGAGCAGTTAGGCATTTTTTCTCTGTGTTCCCTGTGTGCTCTGTGTGAGATGATCCTAACACCTCTTCGCCCATCACCGGTGTTTAGTAGGGTCGGCGACCCTGCCGACCCGGGGGCAGCCACGGTGGGCTGCCCTACGAAAAGCCATGCGGCATGGGTTTCACTCCGTTCAACCCATCCTACCGCTCTACGAGATCTGTCTTCTGTCCTCTGTTTTCTGAGCTTCTGTTGTTCTGAGGCTCTCAGGTTCTGGTCTTTCGCTGTCGTTCTGGTTTCCTATTCCGGTTTTCATTTTTTCAACAGCTTGGACCTGATGAGGTATACGCCCACGACGATGGCGGCCGCCAGCAGGGCCAGGAGTGCAAAGCTGCCCAGTCCCGGTTCCCTGATCGCCTCCTCGAGCTGGTGTTCGAACAGGGTGACCGCCGCGATGCCGGGAGCCATGCCCAAAATGGTGCCGAATACAAAATCCCAGAACCGGATGTGGCTGGCTCCGGCGACGAGGTTTACGACGGTGAACGGCGCAATGGGGATGATGCGTACCGTTCCGACCGTGATGACACCGTGCTGAGCCAGTCTTCGGCTCAAGCGGTTCACCCGGGATCCGGACAGTCGGCCCACCGTGTCCCTTCCCATGGCTCTGCCGACGCCGTAGGTCGTGACCGCCGCCAGAAGGCATCCGGTGAGAGAATAGAAAAAGCCGCTGGCCGGGCCGAACGTGAAAGCCGTCAAGACAATCATCACGGTCACCGGGAACATCATCAGGCTGCCGAGAATGTAGGCGGAGAGCACGATGACGGGCGCCGCGCCGTTATCCCGTACCTGTGCTCCCACAGCCGTCAAGGTCTTCCAGTCGACCCACTCGCCGAGAGGAGTCCATCGCCATGCCGCGGCAAGACCCAGCAACCCGAGAAGAAGCAGGATGAATCCGCGCAATCGATGCCCGCCTTTTTTCATCACCTCCTCGGGCACGAATTCCTCGAGGAGTTTATCCGGGTCAATGGGCTCTACCGGGTCAATGGCCGAGTCCGGAATCAGCTCGGTGGCCCATGAAACCTCTTCCTCGGGAAAAGGCAACAGCGTTCTTTCCGAGCCTCTCAGCTTCTCGATGCTCCTGATGAGGGAACCCTCATGGTGCATGGTCTCACTCACGGCATGGGCCGGCACGCCGAGATGCTCGCTCAGCAGACGATTCTGGAAATCTGCGATACCCTTTTCGATCCCTTTATCTCCGGATGATTCCAAAGCGATGTCGCACTCCGTGTCAACGCCCATGGAGCGATTGCTGAGATTGGATGATCCCACGCGGACAAAAGTTCCGTCCGCTATCATGACCTTTGAATGCACGTTCACCACTTTTCCATCGAGGTTAGGCACCTCAGGATAGTAGACCCGAAGCCGTCCATGGAGATCCGCCTGCCTGAGGCGGGCCAGCAATTTCGCCCGGAACACGCCCATAGTCGTCTCCTCGAGCCAGTCCGAGCCGACCCGCAGCACGATCACGATCTCGGGCCCCTCCTCTTTCTCCAGGCTGGCCGCAAGAGCTCGCCCTATGGCAAAAGAAGATAGATATTGGTTTTCCACGTAGATGTATCGCTGCGCCGCGGCGATGGTGTCCAGGTAAAGAGCTTCCACCTCTCTCACATCTTTTCTGCCGTTATGCGAGGGGTCGGTTCGCACCACGGCCACATGAAGATCTTCCAGGTCAGGGGAAAGATCCGACGGCCACGGGTCCGATCCTGCTTGTGCCGGAGGTCTGAGCGTTTCTCCCACGGCCCGCTCCCAACGCATTCTCACCAGGTCTCCGAGCGCTCCAGCCGCCTCACCGTCCACGGCGATTTGAACGTCATGAAAGGGACCGTAAGCCTCCCCTGATGGATCGACCCGGCGAGGATCCTCGGCCGGATGTTTCGGCGTGTCCCATCGCTGCCTTGTGAGGTCCAGTCCCCCGACGAAACCGATCCGGTCGTCGATGACCACCACCTTCTGGTGGTGAGACCCGCCCACAGGGTGTTCGCTGTCGAGGTGGAAGTGAATCCGCTTGTTCTTTTTCCAGGGCAGGTTGAAAACCGGGATGAGTTCGCGTTCAAAGGTATAGATGACTGCGAAATCCCACTCCAGGATGTGGACGTGCAAGTTGTTTTGCCTTTTGACCATGGTGTTCATGAAATCGAACAATCTGGAAGGCAGCCCATCCCTCTCCTCTTCCGGGAATAGCCGGATTCGGCTGTCGATGTCCCAGCCCGCGACGAGGATGGACTCTCTCGCTCGGCCGGCCGCGTGGGCGAAGGCGTCGAAGTAGGCTGCGGCATCTACCAGGAACGCTACCCGTTTCGCTTTCCTGATCCGCCAGCAGTTCTTTCCTTCTTTGAGAATGGAATGCATAAAACCAGTAATCAGTGATCAGTGAGTCAGTAAAAACAAAGCCTCAAAACCCCAGAACCTCAGAGGACAGATGGCAAATGACGGCAGTAGGGCAGCCTACTTCGAGTGCCTAAGTTGCCCAAAATGCCTAAATTGCCTGAAGACCGGAGTATTGGAGTAACGGAGTAATGCTAAAGATTTCTATCACATTATACGTAAACGGAAAACCGGAAATCCCCCCGATCCCCCCTTTGCGAAGGGGGGACTTTGGGGTGATTTGCTCCCATGGCACGGCGAAGCTTTAGCGCCCGTCCTCCGCAGTAGCGCCGCTACGGAGGATGGAAAGACGGCTGCTCCATGCTCTATGCTCCTCGCTCCACCTGTCCTCCATAGCCCCGAGCATGTCGAAGGGGCGTAGGAGGATGCTCTCTGCTTATACTGCTTACTGGTTTTCCGGTAAATGGGGGGAATCCTGTATATGGCAAAAAGACTAAGCGTATAGAGGTTTTTTTGTTGTTGACTTCCGGAAATTGAGCTAACTTGAAGAATCGATGAATCGTCTCGCAAAGACGCCAAGAAAATATCGTTTACTACTGAGAGATTGGCTTTGCGGCTTGGCGTGAGGCTTGTCTTACCCTTCGACTTCGCTCCCTTCGGGAACCTCAGGACCGGCAGGACCTGCGGCCGATTGTTGGTTACTGATCACTGTTTACTGGTCATTGCTGTCCAAGATAAAGTATGATTGTTCCGAGCTTATCTGATATCATTACGCTTTTCGCACAATCATGGCGCTTCGAAAAACTGGGTTCACCACAGAGGCACTGAGGTCACAGAGGGGAGTCTTCATTTTTCCTCTATCGGGAGATACCGATAGAGGAAAAGAACCTCTCAATGATCAAGTTCCTGATGCACCGTTCTTGATGGATTGCCCGAGATCTGAAATCCCTGTGCCATGTGTGCATCACGTTTAGCGCATGGTGGCAGAACCTTTTTGTTTGCCCCGGTCATCTGACCGGGACAAACAAAAACCCTTCTCCGTGTCCTCTGTGCCTCTGTGGTGATAACTGGATTTTGGACAGGCATGGTTACTGATTACTGATCACTGGCTACTGATCACTGATTACTGGTTATTGATCACTGCATACTGGTTACTGATCACTGTTTACTGGCTACTGATTACTGGTCACTGGTTACTGGTCACTGATTACTGCTTCACTGATCACTGATTTTAAGGGGACGCGCATGCCGGACAAAAAGAGCGAAACCAAGCCCGGGGCAAAGGCAAAAGCGAAGCCGGAGAAAAAGCCCGCAGCGAAGAAGACCCCTACCCAAAAAAAGCGGGCGGCCAAAAGACCTGAAAAACAATCGATTCCTGTTGTCGCCAGGGACATCACAGCTATAAAGGAAATCCAGAAAGATCTCGAGAACAAGGTACGCGAACGGACAGCCGACCTCGAACAAGCCAACCGGAAGCTAGTCGAGGAGATCAGGAAGAGACAGACATTCGAAAAAGCGTTGAGAGCATCTGCCGAAAAGGTCATCCGGGAAGCGAACAAGCGCCGCATGCTCTCCGCGAGGCTGGTTGAACTGCTGGAAAAAGATCGAAGGGACACCGCCATGGCGCTCCACGATCACCTGGGTCAGCTTTTGACCACACTCAAGATGGACCTGGAAATGATTTCGAATGCAAAGGGGGAAAAAGCAAAAGCTTTGATCGACCAGGCTGAACAGAAAAGCATGCAGGCACTCCGGTTCAGCAGGGATGCGATCAACCAACTCCGCCCTGCTGCCCTGGATACCCTGGGCCTGATTCCAGCCCTGGAGCTCTTGATTCAAGAGCTGCGAAGATCATTCAAGAACGTCTCCATTACCTTTTTCAGCCGTCCTCTTCCTGCGGGCCTTGGAAAGGATAAAGAGCTTGTTCTCTATCGCGTCGCCCAGGAGGGAATCATGAACGCCTTAAAACATGCCTCTGCCGAGAACATTTTTGTCAACCTGATCGCAAAGAACAGCAGCGTTCTGCTCACCGTCGATGACGATGGAAAGGGTTTCGATTACGAAAAGACATCGGCTTCCCCTGGCGGTGGTCTCGGAATAGGCATCCTCCAGGAACGCCTTGCGCTCGTGGAAGGTGGACTCAAGGTCGAGTCTCATCCCGGCAAGGGAACCCAGGTGATCGCGGAGGTAACCGTTTAAATCAGTAATCAGTAATCAGTGATCAGTAATCAGCCGCCGGGCCCTGCCTGTCCTGAGGTTCCCGAAGGGAGCGAAGTCGAAGGGTGATCAGTGTATCAGTACGGTCGGCGACTCTGCCGACCAAAGACGGCGACCACGGTGGGTCGCCCGTCGCGGCGGGGGCGTTGGGGGGATTTGCTCCATGCTCCCTGCTCCCTGCTCCCTGCTTTTTCATCGCACATCATGCTCTACCGGAGGTTACCGTATGAACACCCATCAAGAGGACGGCAAAAGCTCCTCAAAGAAGACCAGAGTTCTCATCGTGGACGACCACATGATCGTCGTTGAGGGCGTAAAGAGACTGGTTTCGGAGCAGCCTGATTTCGAAGTGGTCGGAACTGCGTCCGACGGTCTGGAGGCTGTCCGCAAAACCAAGTCGTTGAAACCGGACATTGTGATCATGGATATTGCCATGCCCAACCTCGACGGGATCCAGGCTACCCAGGAAATCAAGAAGTGGAATGACCGAATCGGCGTGATCATTTTCACGATGTATACAGACTCAGCCCATGCAGTCAATCTTTTCAGACAGGGTGTGTCCGCCTATGTCCTGAAAGGCGAGCCTATTTCGGATCTTCTGGTGGCACTGAAGGCTGTCAGCGAAGGAGGCACTTACTTCAGCGCCGTAGTCAACGAATCGATCAGAGAGCACATGGAACATCTTGAACTGGGCGGGGACAAAAGCGCCAGGGAAGTTCAAGACGGTATAGCGCTGCTCAGCATCCGCGAGAAAGAAGTGTTCCCACTCCTCGCGGACGGAAAGAGCATCAGGGAGATCGCGGAAAGGCTCTGCATCAGCCCCAAGACCGTGGAGACCCACAAGTACAACATTATGGAAAAGCTCGGCGTCGAATCAATGGCAGATCTGACTAAAATCGCCTTGAAGAAGAGGCTGATCTTGCTGTGATCGGGGAGTTCGCGCTCTCGATGTGGGATGTGAGAAGCAAGGAGCATAGAGCAGGGAGCAGGGAGCTAAAATCCCGGCCACCTGGTATTCAGGCACTTTTGGCATTTAGATTGATCGATAACGATCTTCACCAGCACTCCAACACTCCAATGCTCCAGTACTCCGGCGTTGTATATGATGTGAGATTGGGATGGAGGGCGCGGCCAGGAGGCCGCTTCTACAGAAGCGATGGGGGGTTTTGCCGGCTCGGCACTCGAATATTTTCTCTCACAGAGATCACAGGGAACACAGAGCAGATATTGCATGCCCTGTAGTGCCTAAAATGCCCAAAATGCCTAAAGTGCCTGAAAACCATGCACAGGCCGAGTCGGCCTATCGGAATCAGGTCGCTCCTTCCGTGCTTCAATTATCACTGCTTTTTCTGTGGCTCTGATCTCTGTGGCTCTGATCTCTGCGGCTCTGAGGCTCTGTGGTTCTGGTTTCCCGCGCCCTGTGTGCTCTGTGTGAGATGATACTGACACCTTTTGCCCCATGCCCCGAATTTCGTAGGGTCGGCCACGCGCAGCGCAGCCGCTTGCGCCGCGTGCCGTGCCGACCAAAAATCCCAATTCAAAATTCACAAATTCCTCTTATCTCACATCGCATATCGCCAACATGCCCTACACCTGGTATCCTGTCGGCGGCGGTCTACACGATCTTGTATCAGGAATCCCATGATGTGAATTTAGCGTTAAATTTCAGAGCCTTACAGTCACCCCCCCCCCCTCGACATCCGCACCTGTGGCCTGTTCCGTATTCTGAGATATTTCCTAGAAAAAAGCAGGGGTTTCCTGATAGACATAAAGTTTATACCTTTGTAATTTCGAATCGAAGCTGCCGATTCTCTTCCCTCCGGAAGAGCTGCCCTTGAAAGGAGCTTTAATTATGGCGAATATCCTGCTTGTCGACGATCAGCCTTACATGGGAGAATTTCTGGCCGAAGAACTCTCCGACATGGGCCACACCCTCAGATGGATCAACGACGGGGATACCCTGATCATCGAGATCGAAGAAACCGGCCCTGACCTGATTCTTCTCGACCTGTACATCGACGGTTTCGAGGGCTGGGGGCTTCTGGACAGGATCAAGAGGTACGACGGACGGATTCCCGTCATCATCCTGACGGCTTATGACTCCTTTTCGGACGACCCAAGGCTCAGCCACGCCCAGGGATATGTTATAAAGGATTTCGACACCGGCAGGCTGAAGGAAAAAATCAACGAGGTCCTGGGGCTTTATGGGCAGGGTGCCTCAAAGGAATCGGGCATTATGTGCGGCTGAACCCCTTTTTTGTTTCACCTTTTTATAAACCTCGCTTAAGGAGAAACGGAGATGCCAGCGCAGCATGGTATAAGGGTTGTTCTCATGGCTGATGACGACGAGGATGATCTTCTCCTTGTAAAGGACGCCTTTGCTGCGGCCGGGATCTCGATCGAGCTCCGCTCGGTGCCGGACGGCGAGGAGCTCGTGGAGTATCTTTTCCGCCGCAACAAGTACGAGGATTCCTATCTCTTCCCTGAACCAAGCCTGATTCTGCTGGACCTCAACATGCCCAGGAAAGACGGAAGGGAGGTGCTTGCGGAAATCAAGGCCCACCCGATCCTGAAGCAAATTCCCGTAGTGGTTCTCACGACCTCCAGGGAAGAGGTGGACATCCAAAGGTGCTACGAGATGGGCGCAAGCTCTTACGTTACCAAGCCCAACGGCTTCAATGCCCTTGTGGATGTGCTCAAGACCGTCGGAAAATATTGGCTGGAAACGGTGGAGCTTCCCCCCTCCTGCCTGTTCATGGAGCGGGAAGCCTGCGCCTGCGATTGAATGGGGGTTTCATGCGATTGAAGGATGGAACGATCAGGATCATGCTCGTGGATGACGACGAAGACGATTTCGTGCTCATGCGGGAGATGCTCTCCGGCATCGATCACTGGAAAGTGAACCTGGAGTGGGCTTCGACCTATGAAGACGCACTCCGGACAATCAAACCCGGGCTTCATGATCTGTGCCTGATGGACTATCGCCTCGATCGAGGCAACGGTCTCGACCTGATGCACGAGCTTCAGAAAAACGGGGTCTCGGCGCCGGTCATTGTGCTGACGGGAAAAGGAGACCACGAAGTCGATTTGAGGGCCATGCAGGACGGGGCGGCAGACTACCTCGAGAAAAGCCAGGTCAACTCCCATATCCTGGAGCGCTCGATCCGATACGCCATCGAACGGGCAAACACTCTCGAGGCCTTGCGCCAATCGGAAAGGCAGCTCAAGGCTCTCTCATCGAAGATCATGGAGGCCCAGGAAAACGAGAGGAAGCGCCTCGCCCACGAGCTTCATGACAGCATCGGCTCCAGTCTCACTGCGGTAAAGTTCGGCCTGGAGAGAGAACTGCGCCGGGCTCAATCGGGAAGTGCGCAGCTTGACAATGGTCTCATCAGGCAGCTTGTCGAGATCGTCGAAACGACAATCAAGGATCTAAAAACGATTTATGGGAATCTTCGACCCCTCATTCTGGATGATCTCGGCGTCCTTCCTGCGATCCGATCTCTCATCCGGCAGTTCTCCGAAGTCCAGCCTCAGGTCAAATTCGAGCAGACCTTTGCGGTTGAAGAGGCGGAAATCCCCGAACCCCTGAAAATCGTCATCTACCGGGTGTGTCAGGAGGCCCTCAACAATATCTCGAAGCACAGCAAGGCCACTGCCGTGGAGCTGTCCTTGATCAACAGCGAAAAGGCCGTCACCCTGGTCATTCGTGACAACGGATGCGGATTTGATTTAAGGGAGGCCCTTTCCGCTGAGAAGAACAGGGCCGGCCTCGGTTTGGAGAGCATGAGGGAGCGCGTGGAGAGGTCTGGCGGCTCCTTTTCCATTATTTCGAGCAAAGTCAAGGGCACCACGCTGAAGGCCGTATGGCCTCAGCCGGCATGACAAGCAAGGGCAGAAAGCATTTGTCCCCGTGATTGTATTCCCCGTTCTGATGCCTCTTCAAAATACATGATTCCACCCATTTACTTGCTTTTTCTCTGCCCGCATAGATAAGCCGCACGTAAATTCGAAGCACGTCTTCTTCCGAGGCAGGACGTACACGCCTCGGCGTTTCAGGGGAATCCCCGATGAAAAAAATACTGATCGCCGACCCTGACGAAGTGCTCGCTGCCGTCTACGCCGAGGAACTCGAGGAGGACGGTTACATGGTGACGAATTGCAGCGATCCTTCAAAGCTCATGAACGCTATCATGGCGGAGCAACCGGACCTCATTCTGATCGATACGCAAATGGTCCTCTATGCGGGCGAAGGCTTCTATCGGGAAATCGCGAACCATCTTCCCATGGTGCCGCCTATTCTTTATACATCCGGCTTGAGGCCTAAACCGAGGAAATGGGCCATTCCCCCGGAAAACTTCGTGAGGAAGACCCGCAACCTCAAGCTCCTAAGGAGCAAAGTCAATTCCGTCCTGTCCGGGGGCCTGAAGGAAAAGAAGCGAAAACCTGAATTACCGAAGACGCAGACGAGCTTCCTTTGGAAAGGCGGAAAACAGTGAAACCAGTAAATCAGTGATCAGTAAGTCAGTGAAACCAGAACCACAGAGAAACCAGTAATCAGTGAACAGTAAACAGTGATTTGCGATGTACGATGTAGGATGCGCGCATAGGCGAGAAAAGCGCGAAATGCGAGAAAGCCCCATGTAGGAGCGACCTCTCCTTAGACATTGCTCAGGACCCTGTCGAAGGCCCTGAGGTTCTCGAAGGGAGGCTCTCGAAGGGCTGGTCGCGATGTGGGACATTGGAAACAGAGGAGGTCATCGGTTATCGTCCCTGATTCTTTCGCTCGGCCGGGACGGCCGAGCGAAAGCTCTGCGTGGTTCTGCGGTGAATAAAGCAGTGCGGCACGCAGAGGGTAGGATGGGTTGAGCCTGCGAAACCCATCTGAGAGCGGGAAAAGTAGGGCAACTCGAAGATCCCGGCGACGGGGCCACAGTGGCCGCCGTCGGCCGGCGTATGGCCATGGAGCTATGGGGATCATCTCACACAGAGCACACAGGGCGCGGGAAACCAGAACCACAGAGCCGCAGAGCCATAGAGCTCGGAGCCGCAGAGATCAGAGCCACAGAAAAAGCAGTGATAATTGAAGCACGGAAGGAGCGACCTGATTCCGATAGGCCGACTCGGCCTGTGCCTGGTTTTCAGGCACTTTAGGCATTTTGGGCATTTTAGGCACTACAGGGCATGCAATACCTGCTCTGTGTTCCCTGTGGCCTCTGTGAGAGACATATCCCGTTTTCGATTGTCGGATAACGGATGACGATCTTTACCATTACGAAACTTCGCGCTCGGATGAGCCCATGTATGTTTATGGAACAGGAAAGGAGGTCCTGCAATGGCCGGGAATTTCAGAGTTGTGGTTCACAGGAACAGCGACAGCCTGCATCTGCGCCTCGAGGGCGACTTCGACGGGAGCTCTGCTCACCAACTTCTCTGCATGCTGGGGGAAAGCGGAAACAAAATAAATAAAGTCTTCATCCATACCAATGGACTCAAAGAGATTCATCCCTTCGGAAAAGCGGTGTTTCACAGGAATCTGAAAGATTTTAACACCAGGAGGGCCGATCTCGTTTTCCCGGGCGACAAGGGTCCGGAAATCGCGCCCCAGGGGCATCGCTTGCTGGCCTGAAACCGAAATGCGATGTGTGATGGGAGATTTGCGATGTGCGATGCATAAAGAGAAGTGCCAACAAAGTGATGCGCGATATGCGATGCGGAATATGCGATGCAAGATTGCCTCTCCGTTTTTGTAGGAGCCCCGCCCCAGGGCGGGACGACAGGATCGCGACCGGGAGGTCGCTCCTACACGGAGGTGACATGTCGGCAAAAGCAAAGTGTCAATACTATTTCGAGACGGTTAATAATCGAAAACCATTCGACCTAATGCCCTTACTACGATTAACGCTTTTCTGATAACGGATAAAATGATCCAGGCTCCGGCATGGGTTTCACTACTTTCAACCCATCCTACCGACCTCCGCCCTCTGAGGTTCTGTTGTTCTGAGGCTCTGTGGTTCTGGTTTTTCGCGCCCTGTGTGCTCTGTGTGAGAATGTCTTTCTTCGCGCATCGCAGATCTCGCACCGCACATCACTGATCACTGATCACTGATTACTGATCACGCGTTACTGATCACTGGTTTTCAGGGGTTCCCCGCCACCGTCTTGGTGACCAGCCCTTTGTCGATGGCAATGGCGGTGAGGCCGGAGGAGGTATGGACATCGAGCTTTCTCATGATGTTGCTCCTGTGCTTCTCCACGGTCTTCACGCTGATGCACAGATAGTCCGCGATCTCCTTGTTCTTGTACCCTTCCCCAACCAGTTTCAGCACCTCTCTCTCCCTCTGGGTGACTGTGTCCCACGATGTACCTGACTTGAGCGCCTTCTGCTTGTCCAGGAAGCCCACCAGGACTTTATCAGAGATGCCCGGGCTGAGGTAAGTCTTCCCTTCCAGGACGCGGTTGATGGCCCCGAGAAGTTCGGAATAGTTCGCGTCTTTGAGACAGTAGCCGTCCAGTCCTGAGTGGAAAGATTCCAGGATGTAATCCTCGGACTCGTGGATCGTGAGGGCCAGGATTTTCGTTTCCGGAAAGCGGCTCTTGAGGTCCTTGATCACGGAGATCCCGCTCATTCGCGGCATGGAGAGATCCAGCAGCAGGAGGTCGGGGTGATGCTTCTCCACCGCCCGGATAGCCTCGAGGCCGTCTCCGGCCTCGGCTACGATTTCGAAATCCTCATTCGATTTCACCAGGGCTTTCAACCCCTCTCTGAGTATTTTGTGGTCCTCTGCGATGACGATGCGATGCTTTTCCGCCATGGCAAACCCTCCTTTTTCACGCGTCTGCTTTTCTGGGTACCTCATGGATTTTCGCTCTTTTGCCGGCAAGCTCAATTCTCAACCAAGAGTCGACCTTTTCAGGCGAATAAGTCAAAGAGCATGCTCGAATACATGATTAACCCCATATACCACATGATTTTCGTGCGGTAAACAGGGAATAGCAAAACAGAAAAGAAATCGCGCAAGCCCATGCTAGAGATTTTAATCGTTGAAGACAACGCGGAATTTCGGGACATGCTGAGGGCAACGCTGCAATCGGGCATGCCTTCTGCTCGGATATCCGTGGCACCGGAAGGCGCCGGCGCGCTTCACAAAATCCGGGAAAAGGAGCCTGATTTGATTTTCATGGACATTCGGATGCCCGGAAAGAGCGGGCTCGTTCTCACAAAGGAGATCAAGCAGCGAAACAAGCGCATTGTCATCGTGGTTCTCACGAACCTGGACAGTTCGGAATACCGTGAAGCCGCATTTTCAAATGGAGCGGATTTTTTTCTCTCCAAGGAATCGGTTGGGGACGATGAAATACAAGAACTTGTCAGGACCATCGCGGCGAAACGAAAAACCAAATGAAAGTGTTTCTCACAGAGAGCACCGAGCACGACATTACAAGAGGCATTTCGCCGTAGGCGAAATGCCTCTCCGTGCCTCTCTTTGCGCTTTGCGAACTCTGTGAGAACGCTCCTTACTCCATACTTCAGCCGTTTTCGCTTCACGGATAACGGTTCGTGTTCAGTTGGCAAAACCACCGGCCAGGTGTCAACTGACCCCTGATTACTGATTACTGGTTTTCACTGGCATTCTGCCAGGGCCAGCGGCCTTCAATTTCCATGTGAAGCGCGACGCTCAAGAAGGTCCTTATCAGAACGATAATCCCGAGGACGATGACATTGTCGAGGGTCGGCGCCACCACAACCGTCCGGATGATGTCGCCGGCAATGAGGAACTCAAGGCCGAGCAGAATGGATCGCCCGAGATCCTGTCGGTATCCGGTGTAAGCATTTTCATATTTTTTGAACAGGAAACGGTAGGTGGAAAGGATTCCACCGACGATGATTACAAGCACGCCGGCAAAATCTACGGCCAAACCCCCATACTCCATGATGTTGCTGAACTGAGTCATAACCGGATAGCCTCACGTAGAAAGAGTGGAGCACTGGAGTAACGGAGTGTCCTCCTCCGCCGCGACGAGCTCAGGGCTACGGCGGACAGGCTGGAGTAATGGTCAAGATCCTTATCCGTTATCCGAGAATCGAAAACCGGAAATCCCCCTGCTCCCCCTGTCCTCCGAAGCCCTGAGCTCGTCGAAGGGGCGTAGGAGGATGCTCCCTGCTTCTCTCATGAACGCTCTTTCACTGATCACTGCTCACCCTTCGACTTCGCTCCCTTCGAGGACCTCAGGACAGGCAGGGCCTGGCGGCTGATTACTGATTACTGATCACTGATCACTGGTTTTCACTGGCTACTGGTCCTAGGGCGCTGCAGCGCGCCGGTGCATTCCGACTCTCCGTGGCCGTAGCCTTCGTTTTTCACGTCCATCAGTCTTCCCTCCACGAATCTCAGGACATGGAGAAAACCGCCGAACCCGCAATCGTAAAACCAGTTTTCCACCCGTGGACCTTCGAATCCCGGGTTGAGAACCTCCCTGTAGGAGGGCTCCCCGCAGGAAATCAGTGTTTCGACAGTGCTGTCCCCTCTTGTAATGACCTCGGGGCCACACCTGAAAGTGTCTGAAGCCGATGCCTGGCCTGAAAAAGCGATAAAAAAAATAAAAAGCGCTATGAGCATTGATTTCATTTTCGCACCTCCTTTTTGCACATCAAGGAGTCTAATACTAGACACAATATAAGCATTACGCCCAAGAATACAGGAATAATGGAATATCCTCCTGGGCCTGGGCTTCCGACTTCGCTGACCGCCGCCGCTAAAGCTATGGTGGTCAAGAATCTATGGAGGACAGAACGGAGAACTGGAGTACTGGTTATGCCCTTTAATCCCCCCCCTGACCCCCCTTTGCCCAAAAAGGGGCAAGTGGAGATTTCGCCGCCTCCGGACCCGAAGATGTGCCTCTCACAGAGATCACAGGGAACACAGAGCAGTGTAATTTGTCTTTTCTCTGTGATCCCCGTGTACTCTGTGTGAGATGATCCTGGCACCTTTTCGCCGATCACCAGTGTTTCGTAGGGTCGGCGACTCTGCCGACCTCGGCAGGCACGGTGGCCTGCCCTCCCAGTGTCACGGCTGACCACATCGCGGCCGGCCCGTCCTCCGCAGTAGCGACTGCTACGGAGGATGGAGAGGCCGCTCCTACAGTGAAGCGTTACTCTGAATTCGAGAACGCAGGGTCGGCCACTGTGACGACCGGCGGCGGTGCGTGACCCGCCATGCGGCATGGGTTTCACTCCGTTCAATCCATCCTACGGCCCTCCAACCTCCGATCTCTGATCTCCGACCTCTGATTCTCTGTGGTTCTGTGGCTCTGACTTCTCTTGCCCCTGCTCCACCTGTCCTCCTTAGCCTCGGCGTAGGAGGATGCTCCCTGCTGGTTTTGACTGACTCACTGTTTACTGATTACTGATCACTGGTTTTACTGCCTCACTGTTCACTGATCACTGATTACCGGTTTCTCTCGCTCTTTTCGCGGGCAGCGTTACGATGAACGTGGAACCCTTGCCCGGTTCGCTTCTGGCCGTGATATCTCCGCCGTGCCTCTCCACGATCTTTTTGCAGATCGCAAGGCCCATGCCCACACCTTCGTAGGAATCGCTTCGGCCATGCAGCCGCTGAAAGGGCAGGAAGATTTTATCGAGGTACTTCTCGTCAAAGCCGATTCCGTTGTCCTCCACGCAGATTTCACGCACTTTGGTGCTGCTGCCCTTGCCCGAGTAAATGCTCACACGGGGTATTTCATTCTTCATTTGGAATTTCAGGGCATTCCCGATGAGATTCTGAAAAAGCTGGATCATCTGGGATCTGTCCGCTTCGACACTCGGCAAAGCGTCCAGTCTTATGACAGCTCCTTTTTCTCTGATCAGGATTTCCAGATTAGACAGGGCCCCTTGCGCGGACTTCCTCAGGTCCGTCTCTGTGAAGGGTTCGGCTTTTGTCGTCACCCGGGAATAGGACAAGAGGGATTCAAGCAGCTTCTGCATTCTCGCCGCCGCTTTCTGCATCCGCTGGATGTAATCCCGACCTTCGGCCCCCAGCGCGGGCATGGATTTTTTCCCCAGCATTTCTCCAAAGGTTCGAATCTTTCGGAGCGGCTCCTGGAGATCATGGGACGCGACAAAGGCAAAATCCTGGAGTTCCTGGTTTCTCCTCTCCAACTCCGCCGTCCGCTCAATCACCCGCATTTCGAGCTCGTCTCTCGACCGCCGGAGCTGTTCCATAAGTCTCACTCGTTCCATGGCAACAGCGACCTCGTCGGTCACTGTTTTCATGAGAGCCAGATCCGCTTCAGTGAAGCGGCTCCGTGTCTTCGTTCCGAAAGAAAGGGTCCCTATCAGGCGCCCCTGGGCCACGAGAGGATGGCAGGCATAAGCCTGGACGCCGTAGGACTTGACCAGTTCCGTCCGGACGTCGGGGGTGTCGAAAATATCCTCCGCCACGATGCGGGTTCCGTCACGGGCCACGCAACCGCAGACGGCCACACCGTAGTCCAGCCATTCGATCTTCTTCGCCTCATCTTCCGGAATGCCGGCAAACGCGTTTAGATAAAGCTTGCCGACTTGATCGTTCGCCACGAAATTGAAGAAAACGTGGCATTGCAGGTGTTCCATGACCTCCCTGCACACGTTGTTGACGATCCCCTGGGGATCCGACGATCTCAAAAGCAGGCTCGCCGTGTCCGAAAGCAGCTTGAAACGGGCTTCGCTGTCACGCGAGGCCCGCTCACTCCGTTTGAGATCCTCAATGTCCGTGTTCGAGCCGTACCATCTGATGATGTGCCCCTGCTCGTCGCGGGCCGGGATGGCGCGCGTCTTGAACCACCGCCACTCGCCGTTGTGGCGCCTGATGCGGAACTCGACATCGAAAGTCTCACCCGTTTCAACCGCCTTTTGCCACTCCGCCATCAATGTTTCCCGGTCGTCGGAATGGACTTGGTTCAGCCACCCGAAGCCCAACTGCTCGGATTCCGGCACGCCGGTGTAATCGACCCACTGCCTGCTCAAAAAGTCGCAGTCCCCCTCCGGAGTGCAAGTCCACACCAGGTTCGGCATGGACTCGGCCAGGGTTCGAAATCGCGCCTCGCTCTCCACCAGGGCCTCTTCGGCCTTTCGCAGTTCTGTAATGTCCTGGATGGCTACCGCACTCCCGACCACATTTCCCGAAGCGTCTCTTACTGGCGCAGCACTGTTGATCACAAAAGCCCGGCCTCCGTCAAATCGCTGAATTTCCAGGATCTGCCCCGTGACGGTCTCGCCCTTCTCTACCGCCACCGCCGAAGCCCACTCCCTAGGCTCAATGGGCCGCCCTGTCCCTACCACCCACCAGGCTTTATAGGCACCGTAGTCTTCGATTGAATCCGCCGGCGGGCGCGGGCTGCCCCACACTTCTTCATAAGCCCTGTTGCCTCTGATATGTCCTCCGGATATATCCGTAATAGCCACTCCTACCGGCAGGGCTTCCATCACAGCCTCCAGCCGAAGCTTTTGATTTTCAGCCTCGATACGCGCCCTCTCCAGTTCCGCAGTTCGCTCGATAAGGACTCTTTCATCCTGTTTTTGTTTCGTAATATCCCGGAACAGGATGGCAAACTGCCCTTTTGCCGGGCTGTAGCAATACACGTCATAATGCCTTTTGGTGTCTTTATTGTAGTTGTCGAACCTGACGGGTTTTCCGGTCAGGGCAACCTTGCAGTACGCGTCGATCCAATGTTTTTCCAGGTTGGGAAGAACCTCGGTCATCGGCTTTTGGAGGATATCCCGCTTCAACCCTGTCTCCTGCTCGAAGGCGGCGTTGATTTCCAGAAACCGAAAATCAACCGGGGTGCCGGTTTCATTAAGGATAGCCTCACCCAGGGCAAACCCCTCCATCATGCTCGTGAAGAGCGTCCGGTAACGCTCCTCGCTTTTGCGCAGTGCATCCTGAGCCTTACTCATGTCCGTGATGGCCTGCGAGCCCTCCTCGGCTTCACGGAGACGCATTCGCAGCTCTCCCACTTCAGCCTGCAGTTCCTTCTTCGTTTTGGTTTTCATTGGACGTCCTTGCCGGTCTTGAGTTTTCCCTGGTTTGTATCCCTGGTGCTGCTCAAAAAGCACGGATTGCAAGTGAGTTCCTGGATTCCGGATCGCGGTCACGAGGTGAGTGCTCAACTGCTTTTGCCGGCTCTTTAATTATTCTAAAACTCTGCTTAGATCCAGTAAAAATTCCGCGCAGGGCATAAGGTTAATCCTGTATTTCCAACCGGTGCAGGTCATCGCAATTGTTTTGTATTGACACAGGGCCGGAGACGGCCTAATTTCGCGGTATCCTCTATTCCTGCCGTCTATTCTCCGGATTTTGCTCCAAGCAGAGAGGGTTTATGGATCTTCCTGTGATCGAAACGCCGGTTGCACCGCGCTGGGTGTGGATGGAAGAGGTGACCTATTCCCACATCCCCATCGCCACCCTCATCACCGCCTTCCTTGTTCTTGCGCCCATCTTCGAATACGTCGGCTACCGCAAAAAAGATCTCAGGTATGACAGGCTGGCCAAGAGCATGGTCTTCTTCGTCATGATTCTCTACTCTCCCGGTGCGGCTCTCGGAACGGGAATCCCCATGTTCATCATCGGCCTGTGGCCGGAATTCTGGTCCCGGTGGTCCAATCTTTTCTTCTGGCCCCTCATGGTACAGTTCATGTTCTTCCTGATGGATGTTTTCTTCCTCTTTTTCTTCTACTACCTGATGTGGGACCGTCTGCAGAACCGGAAGCGGCTGCACATTTTTTTCGGCGTCATGACCGCGATTTTCGGCCTCCTCATCCAGGCTGTGTGGGACGGCCTGGGAGCCTACATGACAACTCCCAGCGCCGCCTTGCCCGCAGTGAACGAGCCCGTGGGTTGGTCGGCCCAGGCGTTTTTCAACCCCAGTTACCCTTACCTCTTCTTTCACCGCTTCTTCGCCAATATCAGCTACACCATGCTCCTGACCGGGGGCATCTTCGCTCTCAAGCACTGGCGCCAGAAAGACGAGAAGGAAAAAGCCTATTTCGGCTTCGTGGCGGATCTCACCTTCACGATCGGGTTCCTGACCTTTTTCTTCATGCCCTTCATCGGGTGGGGTTTCGCCAAAATCATGCAGCAGCATGCCCCGGTGGCTTTCCACGCCGTGATGGGAGGCCACGCGTCGACCTATTTCATCGTCAAGATGTGCCTGATCGCATTCTTTCTCCTGCTCGGGGGCGCTTATCTCTTTGCAAGGCACAAGCGAAGATTCCTGCTGGGATGCATCACCGCCGGCATGGCCGGCACCTACCTGATCCTCCACTGGCACCCCGCCATCCACTGGCTCCCAGGGGGAGCCCTCGTGTGGCGCGTCTTCTACACGGTCCTCATTGTCGCTTTCGTCGTGTTCCTGTGGTCCCTGCGGGGCCGGGTGAGCGTGTCCGCAGAAAGGTGGAAATGGGCCCTTTTCTCTTCCGGCCTTGCCGCGGTTTTCGTCTTCGCCCTCGGCGGCTTCGTGCGGGAGCGGTCGAGGCAGCCCTACAATGTGTATGACCAACTGGTCAAGGTGGAAGCCACCGCCCTCGAAACGGACCGCTGGCTCACTTACAAGAAGTGCGTGGGGTGTCACCACCAAAGCCCAAATGACCTGGCTCGCTCAGAAAGCAAGGACTGGGAGAGGATTGTGCGGGAGGAGCGAAAACGGCCGGGTGTGGAGATTTCCGACCAGGAGGCGGAGCGGATCGTAAGGTTTCTCAAGGAGAACTACCGATGATCGAGTTCCCTGTCCTGGGCGCCAAGTGGGTCATCGGGTTCATTGCTCTTTTTCACACCGCAGTGGCCTCCCTGGGCATCGGCTTCGCCTTCTTCGTGACCGTCGCCCAGATCATCGCTTACCGGCGGCGGGAGCGGAGCTATGACCTGCTCGCCAAGCGCATTCAACTGATCCACGTCTGCATCTACAACATCGGGACCATCAACGCCATCGGCCTGGTTTTCGCCCTGTCCGGCCTATTTCCCCAGTTCTGGAGCCAGATCTTCGTCCAGTTCTACTGGACCCTCATCGTGGAGGAGTTTCTTTTCTTCCTCCTTGCCACCACCCTGACCTTTCACTATTTTTTCTGGGACCGCCTGTGGGGGCACAAGAAACTCCACATCTTCCTGGGAAGCCTCCTGACCCCTTTGTTTTTCCTGCAGTTCTACATCATCAACGGGCTCGGAGGGTTCATGCTCACACCGGGGTTCGGAGAAGCAGAGCATTCCATCCAGATCGGAATCATCGGGTGGGACAAGCTTGGATTCTACAATCCCTCTTTTCTCATGCTCCAGGTGCACCGGACCCTGGCCAATGTCGCCTATGGATCTTTCGGCGTCGCCGCCGTGTGCGGCATTCTTCTCTATCTCCACTCGCGGCCGAGGATCCGCCAGTTCTACGAGGACGGCGGGAGGCTGGCCTTCAGCCTGGGGTTCATCGCCTTTTTGTCCCTGCCCGTGGTTGGCTACTTCTATGCCCACGTGCTCAAGGGGCACGCCAACGAGGCTTACATCAATCTCATGTGGGGGAAAGGCGACATCGTCGCAGGCGGCGTGGACTGGTGGTGGCTGAAACACATTGTCGTGGCCGGCACCCTTGGCATGTGCATCACCTATTTCCGGAAAACCTCGGGAGTTCAGCAGCCCCTGCAGATCCCGGGAATCATGACCTACAGCATCGCGCTCCTGTATCTGCTCTTTTATCTCGCCATGGGCATGGTCATGACCTGGACCTTTTTCTGGTTCATGCTCGCTTTCGGCCTGGGAGGTGCGGTCCTCTCCCTGCACCTCTTGAACTACCACAAGGGCTCCGGCAGGGCCGTTTACCTCGTGGTCGGGCTTGCCTCTTTTCTGACCGTCATGCTCGGAGGGTATGCCAGGGAAGCGTCACGCCCCCGGTTCGTGGACCGCATTTCGCACTACGACAACATCTTCGTGCCCGAGGAGCGCCAGCCCTACCTCATGCTTGACATCAAGCCCGAGGACATTCCCAAGACAGCCGCCCTCCCCAAGCCTGAGGGCCCCGAGGAACTTATCCGGAAGCGGTGCATCGGTTGCCACACCCTGGACAGGGTGCGCACGTATTCAAAAGAGAATTGGGATACCGTGGTGCGCCAGATGGCGGTCTACGGGCTTAAGTTGAGCGACGAGGAAAGGGAAATCATCGTGGCCCACCTCAAAGCCGGCAAACCCTATTGAGGACGTTGCGACCCATGAACGAGAAGGAAAAAGAGCCTGAAGAAAAAGCCGCCGAACCGGGGGGGCCATCCTGGGAGCCTGAGCTTGACGTGTACCCCCTGAGAGGAGCGACCGAGGACCCGCGGTGGGCTGTTCGAACGGTTTGGATCTGGGTGGGGGTGGCAATCGCATCCCTTGTTTTTATTCTCACGCTGCTCGTTCTGGGTGCCATTTACGATTAGTCTTTTGAGGCTCTCGTGCAAAGTCGGCGATCCCTGCGTTCATGGTTCGATACCCGTTCGACACGCTCACGGTCCTGAGTCTTTCGACTTCGCTCAAGACCCTGAGGATCTCGAAGGGCAACGTCGAAGGACTCACCATGAACGCAAACTACGTCGGAGATATTAACATTTTCCAAAGAATATTGACGATTCGTTTTGGCCGACCTGTCACCTCCGTGTAGGAGCCCCGCCCCAGGGCGGGACGACAGGATCGCGACCGGGAGGTCGCTCCTACAGGAAGAAGCGTCAATACTATTTCGAGACGATTAATATGTACCGTTCACCCTGAGGTATCGAAGCCTGTCCTGAGCTTGTCGAAGGGGGTGAACGTACCTTTTCCAAGAAACTATCTTGTTCCTACGAAGCAGAAAATTCTGGTTCACCTTGCTCAAACTCGGGGTTCTCGTCTTTGTGAGCGCCATGATCGCGGTGCAGGTCCCAGAGCTCATGTATGACCTGGGCCCTGACCGCCCGTTTCCTATTGGAAACCCCGAGGACCTCTCCACGAAGCGTTTCCCCTCCGCGACCTTCGTGTCCGTCAGCGGCAAGCCCGATTTTAGGAATGCGTTCATCTACCGCCGCTACGGTCTCTCCTACACCTATTTCACGCTTCAGCCTTACGGTTTGCGCCTCATCGTCAGGACCCACAGCCGCGTCACGGACGAGTGGAAGGCCCTGGAGAGGTTCCTGGGCAAGCTCCGGCCCTTCAGGCGGCAGCCCTTTCACTACAGGATAAGGGACATCTATCAGGAGAAATTCCAGGTCACGATCCCGGAGGACGCTTTCTTTCTGGCCCTCGACGACGTTCCCCGGATCAACGGCTGGCAGGTGGGGGCATTGGCTTTCGGAAGCCTGCTCTGGTTCGTCATGTTCTATGTGTTTTTCCTCTACCGATCGAAATCCTCATAACGCTATGAAACTCATGTGTCTCACACAGAGACCACAGGGAACACAGAGGAGGATTGATTTGTCTTTTCTCTGTGAGCCCTGTGTGCTCTGTGTGAAACGATCCTTATACATCTGCCACGGTCGGCACAGTGACCGACTTTGTGTATCACAAAGACGTGGAGTAAGCCCCAGTAGGAGCAAGCTCCTGCTTGCGACCCCGCCTTGCCGAAGCATCGCGGCCGGGCTTTCCCCATTTTGCCAAATTCCCCCCGAGAGGCTGTCCGACAACCTTCCCTACTCACCTCACAACGGTCATTGCGAGGGAGTGAAACGACCGACGCAATCCAGTGCAGCGCACTGTCCCGAGCAAAGCGCGGGATCTCTTGGCAGCGCGAAAAGATCCTTCGATCCGCCTGCGGCGGCCTCAGGACGACTCGCTTGCGAGTCGGATTGCCACGCTCCCTCCGGTCGCTCGCAATGACGGCAAGAGGCGAGGAGGAAGAAAGTTTTGATTTGCCTAAAATGCTAAGAATGCCTAAAGTGCCCGAGGACCGAAGTAGGGTCGGCGACTTTGCCGACCTTGGCACGAAGGACTTTTCTCTCACAGAGATCACAGGGAACACAGAGCAGGTATTGAGTTGTTTTTTCTCTCTGTGCGCCCTGTGTGCTCTGTGTGAGATAATCCTGGCACCTTTTGCCCTATGCCCCGGATTTCGTAGGGTCGGCGACTCTGCCGACCTTGGCGGCCACAGCCTCCTTCGCGCCGACTCGTCCGTCGTAGCTTTAGCGCCCGTCCTCCGCAGTAGCACTGCTACGGAGGATGGAAAGTCGGAAGCCGATACGGCAGCGGTGCGTGGGCCGCCCTACGAAAAGCCATGCGGCATGGGTTTCACTCCGTTCAACCCATCCTACGGCTGTTCATCGAACTCTTCTCTTTCGGACATCTCACATCCCACATCTCACATCGCGAGCGGCCCTTCGAGAGCCTCAGGGTCCTGAGCAATGTCGAAGGAGAGCTCGCTCCTACAGGGGCTCTGTGGTTCTGGTTTTACTGACTCACTGATTACTGATCACTGGCTTTTTGCTCCCTGCTCCCTGCTCTACGCTCCCTGCTCGCTTCACACCAGAAAAAGGAACATCAGTCCCGCGATGCCCCAGAGAACCAGGGTGCCTGAGGATAGAATGAACCCGAGGAGGGGCACATAGGGCCGGTACTTCCGGTACAACCGGACAAAGCTGAGTTTCAGGAGGAAAAGCACGAAGAGGGACATGGCAAGGAAACCGTGAAAGAAACCTCGGGCGTCCAGGGGTTTCCCCGCCTCCGCAAGCCGCTCCATGAGATCCAGGCAAACCCACGATATCCACGCAAAATAGACCAGGAACACGTAGCCGAAAATCCGATGAAGACGCAGGATGAGCCTGGCGTGGGGAGAAGGATTCCCTGTCCTGCCGAAAATCTGCATGGCGGCCCAGAACTCAAAAATCGCCAGGAACACGAGCCCGAGGGACACATAGGTTTTTGTTTCAGGATTCATGCGTTTTCTTTCCTTTCCTTCATTCCCTGGGCGCGGTCTTCCCGTCGCCGGGATCTTCGCCCTGCCCTGTACCTTTCCCAAATCCCCCCAACCCCCCTTTGCTAAATAGGGGCAAGGTGGGATTTCCCGCAAATTTTCCAGCCAGGCCGCGCCAGACAAAGACCACCAACGCGGCGACGAGCACAAGCCCGCAAGCCAAGGCCTGGCTTGCCTCTGAGGACCCTGCTCCGTGAAACACTCTCTCGAGGCTGCCTGCCAGCATAGAAAGAGGATTCCACGCTCTGGCAAATCCTTGCATCCCCGCGTGGACCGGGAGCACGTCCGAGACCAACGCAATCAGCCCCGTTGCCAAGGCGCCGAGAAGATGGGCCTCCTGGTTGCTTTTCCTCACCATGCCCACAAGCATTCCTGCCCCGTGGAGAACGAAAACCGTCACCACGAGCAGGCCCGCAACGTGAAGCAATAGGCTTGCGGAGATCTTTTCTCCCCGCACAAGAGCGAACAGGATCAGGACCGGTGTCAAGCGAACCACGCCCAACAGCGTTCCTGCCAGAAGATAGTCTCCTCCGATCTGTGCGCGAGACAGGGGGAGAAGCCTGAGGCGGCTGAACAGGCCTTCGCTCCTTCTCCGCGCCGTTGCAATGACCGCGCCGAAGAAGGTTGTGAGGAGAAAAAGCATCATGAGGCCGGAGATGCTCATACCCGGGCTGACAGGCAGAATCGTCAGGGGAAGGGCCACAAGCCAGGTAAACCCGAATCTCAGGAATAAGGAGAGCTTGTCGCTCAGGACACCGGCGATCTCGAGTTGAAACACATTCTCCGGCTTCACGGCTTCAGCTCCCGTCCCGTCTTGAGCAGAAAGGCGTCCCTCAGCGTTGCCCTTTGCACGTCGAGCGCTTTAATCACACCCCCATGGGAGGCGATCCAGGTCACCAGGCCGGGAACCAGATGCGGGTCCCTCTGCATGAGAGCGGTCGCTTCATTTCCGTTCTGGACCAGGGAGCGAATACCCGGGATCGGCGGGAAAGGCAGAGGAGGGGCTTTCTCCATCACGACCCGCACCTCCTGGAAAGGAGCCACCTCCCGCACAAGGGCTTCCGGCGTTCCTTCGGCGCAGATCTTCCCCGAATCCATGAAACCGACCCTGGTGGCTACCCCCGAGATCCAATCCGGATCATTGCCTGCGATCCAGGTGGTCCTCCCCTGCCGCGTTCGTTGACTCACCAGCCCGGCGAGCTTCGTGCAGAAGTGGGCATCCACGCCGCCGGTGGGCTCATCGAGAACCAGGAGTTCGGGGTCGTGGCACAGGGCCTGAATGTGGCTGAGCTTGCGACGCATGCCGAAGGAGTACGTTCTCACAGGATCGTGCGCGCACCGGCGGAGATCGGCCAGGACAAAGAGTTCCTCCAGGCGACTCTCGACAGCACTCCGCGCAAGCCCGTAACTTCTGGCCGCGAAATAGGCGTTTTGCCATCCCGAGAGCTGCTCCCAGTGAATGCTGGTGTCAAGGGAGGCGCCTGTGTTGCCCAGATGCTTCCGTGACCCCTTCTCAATTCTTTCGCCGGACACAAAAAGGGTACCCGCCGCGGGCCTTTCCATTCCCAGGAGCAACCGTGTAAGGGTTGTCTTTCCGGAACCGTTTCTTCCCAGCAGGGCGAAGCACTCGCCTCGCGCCACCGCCAGCGTGACGCCGCACACGCCCCTGCCCTGTTTGTGTTCCCGGACCAGGTCATGGGCCTCAATGGCATTCATGGTCATCTGTTCCTCACCGCCAAACGCAGAGTCTCTCGTAGGGCAGGCGACTCTGCCTGCCGCGTTCAGCCGCGCCCGCCTCAGGTCGGCACGGTGGCCGACCCTACGTCGTTACCGGGCATTCCGTAGGATATGGTCGGCGACCCCGCCGACCATATCGCGACCAGGAGGTCGCTCCTACAGGGCTCGATGGGGGATTTTGCCGGCTCGGCCCTCAAAGATATTCTCTCACAGAGATCACAGGGAACACAGAGCTGCCCTCAGTGCCTAAAATGCCCAAAATGCCTAAGGTGCCTAAAGTGCCTGAAAACCACGCGCAGGGCGAGTCGGCATATCGGCGTCAGCTCAAAGATTTTCTCTCACAGAGATCACAGGGAACACAGAGGAGTATTGAATTGTTCTTTTCTCTGTGAGCCCTGTGTGCTCTGTGTGAGATGATCCTTACGTCTGCAGCGGTCGGCACGGCCCTCCAGAGGCGGGTAAATGGCGGACCCTACTCATCCAGGAAGCGGAACAGGGTCCGCTCAGTCACAACCACCCTTCCGGGCGGCTGGATGCTCACCACTTCGTAAACCACGATCCGGTCGCCCACGGCACAGATTTTTCCCATGAGCCTGCTCCTGGCAATGTGCCTGTGAAAAAACGGAGCCAGAGGCTTCAGTTTCCGAAGGGTGACCTCCTGCGCAGCGGGAAACTCATTCATCGTGCGATGTCCTGCTTCTTCCCATGCCGAGCTGTTTCGAAACTTCTTCGAAGTCCTCCAGGGTTACACGGTCTTTTCCTTTGGATCTCACGTGGCTCTCGATGCCCTGCCTGGCCATGGCTCTGGCAAAGGACGGGATCCGATCGAGGCGTTCCAGAGCCGGATTTTCCCATTCCATAGCCGCCACGGCATCGGACAACGGCCCCTTCGGCCCCACGACCAGCACATTTGTCTTTGCCAGGCGCGCCACGGCTTCGCTGTTCGAACCCATGTCCGCGACCTTTCCGCGATGATGCCCGTATCGGCCCAAAACGATCAGGCTCGCACCTGCTCTTTCCCCGTAATCCAACAGTTCCCTGTAGGCTTTCCCTTTCAGAAGCACCGGTTCGGCTTCGATCCCTCCTTCCCTGCAAGCGGCACCGGCCTGGTTCAGGAAACCCTGGTAGAGTCTTCCCAACGCCGTGTCGATGAGTTCTTCGTGGAGGGCCTTTTGATTCGTGAAACCCATCTCCTCCTGCCGTTCAGGGGTCAAGGCGGTGGCCATGGCATTGAAGACCTGGTAGTGGAAATGGGGATCGTAAACTGCGACCGTTTCAAGAGGTTCTTCAACAGCCGTCGCCCACGACGCCGCTTTTCGGAGCGCATCGAGCGCCTCAGGGCTTCCGTCGATGCCGGCAAGGACCTTTCCCCTTTTCCCTTCGTGGCGGGCCAGGAAAACATCGCACCCTGCAAACCTCATGATGCGCACCGCCGTGCTTCCCAGGAAACCGTCTCCCACCTCGCCCAGGCCGTGGGCCCCGAGCACGACGAGGTCAACGCCGAGTTCCCTGATCATCTCAAGGATTCCGACGTAGTTGCGGCCTTGCCGCCGGATTTTCTCCACAGGAACCCCTGCACGTCGGGCCTCTTCGACAAATCGCTCCATGTAGCCTTCGGACAGGGACTCGAATCCTCCGGGAATCAACTCCCTGTGGGAGATGCGGATGTGAGTCAATGCCCCCTCTTCCTGGTACCGTGCGGGAAGAAAGGGTTCCATTTCCACGAGCCTTCGGCTGTGGAGCCCCGCGTCATAAACGTGAGCCGTCACGAGAGAAGCCTCGCATTTCCCCGCCAGGGCGAGAGCGACCCGGGCGCCGGCAAAGGAATGGGTGGATCCGTCCAGGGCTACAAGAATCTTCGTGTACATGTTCGGTCCCTACCTCTTTCAGCTCTCCGCATGGGTTTCGCAAGCTCAACCCATCCTACCGTTCTGTGCCGACCGCAGTTCGTAGGGTCGGCGACTCTGCCGACCTCGGCAGGCACGGTGGCCTGCCCTACTGCTGCCTTCTGCCATCCCTGGCCGCCATAGCCTTGGCGAAGGCGACTGTCCTCTGTCTTCTGTCGTCTGTCCTCTGCTTCGACTGATCACTGATCACTGATTACTGATCACTGATTACTGGTTTCCCTTCTCCGTCAGAAGGAACTCCAGCAGGTCCAGCATGGTGACGTCACCGACGATTCTTCTCCCGTCGTCGATGATCGCAATCTCTTTCACGTTGGATTGAATCATCCTCTCCAGCACGATCTTGATCTCCTCTCCTTTCCTGGCGAAGACAGGGTGCTTCTGCATCATGTGTCTCGCCTTCTCCATGGTGATGGCGGAGATCAGCCGCCTGGGATGAATCCTGGGCTCGTGGCTCCTGGAAAACACATGCCTCACCAGGGCTCCCAGAGAAATGGTGCCGAGGAGTCTTCCCTCGTCATCCACCACGTAGAGAATGCGGCTGTGGCCGAATCTGATCATCCCCTCTACGATCTCTTTCACCTCTGCATTCTCGTGGATCACCGGAAGCCGCCGATCCTGCAGATTTGCAGCCACTTCTTCGATTTTTCTCTTTGCGCTCGTACCGTCAAGAAGCATGGGTGCACCAATCCTTGCTCACCGCCGTCATCACTTCTCCAATAGGCCCGGTCCGGCTTCCTCCGCCCTGAACAGGGAAAAGCGGACCAGGAAAGGCGTCAGCAGTTCATTGATCATCACGGAGCCGAGAACACCGCTCACCATGATCCGGGTGAATTCCCCGGACCCGAAGGTATCCTGGGCCTCCAGCACCAGGCCGACCGTCACACCCGCGGTCGGCAGGAGGGCATAGCCCAGATATTTCTTGACCACCCGCGGTGCATCAGAAATCTCCGCGCCTACGCGGCTTCCCAGAAGTTTTCCGGCAAACCGGCCGACGGTGATCACCAGTGCAAGAAGGCCTGCGCTCTCTACCAGCTTCAGATCCAGGTGTGCTCCTGCCAGGGCGAAAAACATCCCGAATATGGGCTCCTCGATCCCTTCGACCACGGCAAAAAGATCCTCGTGATGCCTCACGAAATTGGCAACCACGAACCCGGTCGTCATGTTGGCGAGCAGGGGATGCACCTCAAGGCTCGTTGCCAGTCCGCCCGTGACCAGGATGGCGCCCATCGTGATCCCCAGCATGGCATCGCGGCCGGCCACCCGCCTGCCCGCAAAGCCGACCAGGCCCCCCATGGCGGCACCCAGGGCAAGGGAAATGAGCACCGACACGCCCGGCCTGAGGAGATGCTGCACAAGGCTCGGGGCCCCGGAGTTCACGAAACTCTGGGCGATGCCGACGCTGACGGCATAAAGCAGGATGGTCAGGGCGTCGTCAAGGGCGACCACCCCGAGAAGCGTACTGGTCAAGGCTCCTTGAGCCCGGTACTCGTGAACGATCGCCAGTGTGGCGGCCGGCGCCGTGGCTGCACAGATGGCGCCGATGACCAGGGCCATGGGGAAAAAGAATGCCCAGAAACCGTGAGAGACTTCGCCTCCGCACCTGAAGAAGACGAAGAAAACGGAAAGCGCGAGCGTCGCCAAAGCGAAGGCGCCGAAGCCCTGGGTGAGTGTGATCCACAGGATCTGCTTTCCGAGCCTCCCGAGCTTTTCCCATTCCAGCGACCCCCCGATGGAAAAGGCGATCACCGCCAGAGCAATGTGGGTGACGGCGCTCAACTCCTCCCACACGAGACGCTCGTGGAGAATTCCTGTCACCGACGGGCTCAGCAGGATCCCCATGACAAGGTATCCGATCACGCGGGGTGCCTTCAGGAGATTGGCAAGGTGCCCCCCCGCATAACTCAGGAGAAGAAGCATCCCTACGTAAGTCAGCGGATGCAGGGTGTCGGGGAGAGAAAGGAATGTGGGAAATACGTTTTCCATGCCGGAAGTCTTCAGTGGAAGCGACGTTTTCGAGCAGCCGCATAAGGTATAGCACGCACGCCAAAGTATAGGAAGATAAAACAGGTTTCATTGCATCTTCCCGATTTTCACCCTAAGGACCTTATAGATAAATGGATTCGAGCATGTATTCGTGGTCATAAGATCATGTATTTTTTCGAAGAAAGGAACGGTGGAATGATGGAATAAGAGGAATGAAGTATCCTCCTTCGCCCCTTCGATGAGTTCAGGGCTACGGCGGACAGGTTGGAGCCATGGTAAAGATCGTTAACCGTTATCTATGAATCGAAAACCGTGTGGACGGAAGGCCGGATTTCGATTAACGATTTTCCGGATAACAGATAACTTGGTCTGGTCACGGAGTCACGAACTCACTAACTCAATAGCTCATGAACTATCGTTCACTGTTTACTGATTAGTGGTTCTCGCTGTGGCTCTGAGGTTCTGAGGTTCTGTGGCTCTGGTTTTTTGGGGTGACATCTCCCGAGGAAAATGATATGGAATAATCATACAAGGGCGCGGCGTCGACAACATCATCTAAGGAGGTCTGTCATGCAAAAGAAAAGGAACTGGTTTTTTCTAGCTATCCTTGCCGCTTTTATGATTGTTCCTGTTTTCGGTTTCTCGGGCAGCGAAATGCCTGAGGAAATGATGATCGACAACGAAGGCTACAAGTCGGACAGGAAGGGACCGGTTCCGTTCAGCCATCAGACCCACGCGGAGGATTACGGCCTGTCCTGCGATGAATGCCATCACGTTTACGAGAGCGGCAAGAATGTGTGGGAGGAAGGTGACGAGGTCCAGAAGTGCACAACCTGCCATGATCCAAAGGAAAGCAAAGGGGACGTGAAAAAGCTCCAGCTCGCCTTTCACAGAAACTGCAAGAACTGTCACAGGGAATCCGGATCAGAAGACGCGCCCTATAAGACATGCTACGGGTGCCATCAAAAGAAAAAGTGATCAAGCGAAGTGCCTAAATTGCCCAAAATGCCTAAAGTGCCTAAAATGAAGAACCTGGGGCCATGAAGGAATCGAGTGTTGGAGTCATGGAGTGCTGGTAAACTCAGGCCCGCTTAGCCTTATGCCATTTGTTCTCGCTCCATGCTCTTTGCTCCCTGCTCCCTGCTTTTTACTGGCTTCGCCGGCTGTTCAGAATCGCCTCGATGTTCTGCGCTGCCCAGACATCCACCCTGCGTTCTTTTTCGACATAGTTGATCAGTTTCTCGGACAAGCGGACCCCTTTTTCCAGGGCCTCCAGCGCTTTTGCCCCGGCATCTTTGGGTCTCATGGGATTGACGTAGACCACCCCGTCCTTTTCCCCGAACCCCTTTGACCTGAGAACCCGCGAGGCCCCGCTTGAACTGAGCACAAGCAGTCCCCGTTCTTTGGGACTGCGGTATTTCTGAGAGAGGATGTACTCGAAAGCGACGAGATTCATCCCATCCTCCAGGGGCGTTACCATCATGACGTCTACCTCTTTCATGAAGCGATAATTCTGCGGCGCCGGGACACCCTGGTTCAGGTACACGATCGCTTCTCCCCCGAGGCCGCGGTTCATTTTTTCGACCTCGTCATCCAGTAGATTCTGCAGGGTTTGATAGTCCGGATTGCCCACCCTGCTTGGTGCCGTCACCTGGTAAAAACGCGCTGATTTGCCGTTTTCTTTTATCCCGCCCAGGGCCCTGGAAAAAATCTCCAGCCTTTCCAGGAGACCTTTGGTGTAGTCGCATCGCTCCAGGCCACCGAAAATGATACACCCCGCTTTTCGGTCGGAAAAAAGCTTTTCGTAAAGGCTCTCACCTTCGACGGAATACTCAAGCTTTTTGCCTTCCGAGACTTCGCTGAGAATCCTGTCCACATCCAGGCCGATAGGAAATGCACCGATGGTGGTCACACCCTCCTGGTAACTTATCTCATAGCAACTGTCCACGATGCGGATGCTCACAGGGAACCACTCCTCCAGAGCCTCCAGGAAATTGTCGCAATACTCCTTGGTGTGAAATCCGATAAAGTCGTTGGCGAGCATCCCCCAGGTGATCTTTTGGAGCACGCTCTCCATGCTCTCCGCGAAAGGGTCGTAGATCGAAGACTGCACCCTCCTCCTCTTGTCCTGCCGGATCAGCCCCTGGATTTCGTGGATGTTGAAGAAAGGCGTGTGCATGAATTGCCCCACATGAATCCTTTTCCTTTCGGAGTCGCAGGATCCCTCCTCGATGAGCAGGGCCTTGTACAGTTCGGCAATCTGCATAAGGTGGTAGTCCTGGTTCCACACGACGAAATCCCCTTCCCTGCCCATGCCGCGCCGGATTTCGTCGGAGATGGTGTTGGCAAAGGTCACCGCGCTGCTCGTGTACTGGATAAAATCGTTCTTCTCGAAGGCGGGTCTTGGAAAGGCCTTGGTCTTCTGGTAGAACAGGGGAGACCTTGTGAGGTGCATGATCGGCCAGAGAAACCCATTGGCAAACTTGCTGTAATAGCTGTGCATGTGCATGGGATCAAAGAACACGAATCGCATATAAAAATCGTAATCCCTGTATCGAAAGCGCATTCTGCGCTCCGGATCGATTTCGATATGGGGGAAATTCTCCGGGGAATGTCTTTCCTTTGCCATCCTTTCAAAAAGATCCTCATAGTGTCCCCGCGCCACGTCAAAATCCCTGTCCCCCATGGAAGCGCCGATCCACGTGGGATTCCATTTTCCCGGCTTCAGAAGGCCTGCCATGGCCTGCACCAGTCCTCCCTCACCGAATTTGGGTGGTTCGGGAGCTACGCCTTGTCTCAAGCACTCCTCGGCTTTGGAAAGGAAATCCCCGAAAAAACTGAAAGGCCCTCGATTCGAAACAATGACGAGATTGCTCATGTGCGATCCCCCCAGGTTGTAAGCAATTGTTTACTTTTACATATCACATTGCCTCCGGATAAGAAATGGGGGATATCCGATTTTGACGGCTTCGTAAAAAGTCGTCACCCCGTTGAAAAACGGGGTCCAGGCATTTCGTAACTGAATAAAAATACTGGATTCCGGCTTTCGCCGGAATGACGAAATAAGGCGTTTTGCGATTTTTTACGAGTTCATCAATTCTTGACTTTTGATTTCAGTCTTGATTGGAACAGGCTCCCGTTTGTGAGACGAAGGTGCGTTGAATGCGGGAAAAACGGGAAAGGCGAGAAAGGCGAAGGAATCCGGGAAAACCTGCCCACAGGGAAGCCCCTAAAGGGCCTCGCCGATCAAAAAGGCAGGGATGAAATACCCTGCCTTGAGATTTTGGGTGGGTTCCCGAGGTGCCGCTGCGCGAACATCCGAGATACCCTGTGGGGGTCACGTATAAAACTCCCTTTGCTTAATGGTAACCTTTGGAGGCTCATAGCCCGAAGCTTTGAGCCGTCGCGTGGTTAAATTGGTCCTGTTGAAGTTACGTGACCGTTTTCACAATAAGGGCCGGTAACCCAAAAGTCAATAGTCGATAAGGCTCGCCCATCGTTTTACATGGGAGGTAAACGGTTTTCGCTCTTGAGCGTCTAACAGGACAAATGACGGAGCAAACAGCCGGCTCATGGCTTCCTTTACTACAGAAGAATGATCGTCATTTTGAGCACTTATGGAAGACATGGGGAGTCCGGCTGAGTTCCAGATAGAGAACTTGGTTCTGCGGAGAAAAAAAATGAAAAAATATCAAGCGGCTGTTCTCATGCTCAGTTTATCTTTCCTGCTCGCCTCGTGCGCATACTACCCCCCTGCCCGATACAACACCCAGATAGGGGCTGCCGTAGGCGCCGGAACAGGCGCGCTTATCGGTCAGGCCATAGGAGGCAACACGGGAAGCACCTTGGCCGGGTTGGCTGCAGGGACGATTATCGGCGCCTTGGTCGGCAATGCGGTAGATCAACAGAACCAGGCGGCCCGGGATGCCGCCGCCTATGGCAAGCCCGTGATCTACTATGATGAGAACGGCCGCGCCGTCGAGGCCGTTCCTGAGGGTAGCAGTAATCCCAACTGTCAGACAGTGCGCAAAAGAGTTTGGGAGAATGGAAAGCTGGTACAGGAGACCGTTGAGGAAGTTTGCAGCACCCTTCCTCCGGTTGTCAGGTACCATTATCCTGCTCCGCCGCCCCCTCCGGTGTACTACTACGGATGGTGGGGGTGGCCAAGTTTTTCCTTCCACTACGGGCGGCCATATTACCGTGGGTACTATGGGCATCGGCCCTATGGCCGGTATCGCGGTTGGCATCATTGAATGCGGCATTTGACATGATCGGGCCTCGGACTTATTTTTTGAACGGCGCCGGAAGTTCGAAGGTGAACACGATTTTGGATCAAGGAACGAAAAACCGTGCTGATCCATTTGGCGCCCGTTGATATAAATTCGGGTAGGGATTTCAATGAGTCCCTGTAATGCCCGAACAAAGGGAGGTGATCTTTATGGCAACCGACGAAGACACCAAAAAAGAGGAAAAAAAGGAAACGGAAGGGACGAGTTCGGAGACCGGCTCCCGCTGCTGTTGTCATGTGACGGATCCCTGCGGGTGTTACGTGGATCCCTGCGGGTGTTATGTCGATCCCTGCTGTTGCTAAGTTCAATGGAGTACCTGTGAAGGGTTGGGTGATTTCTGCTCAACCCTTTTTTACTGGGCACGGACTCGGCCCTCACTCCAGAGTTCTCCATCTGGACATGATAAACTGCCCCTTTCGCACAATTCCCTCCCCTTCGATCTCCCTGCCTTCCAGCGAAGCCAGGGTCTCATCCCGGAAAGGGTTGCCTCCCTGGCGCCGGAGCTTGAATTCCCCTTCAGGACTCACGAGCACGAGCCCCTCGTGCTCGCTCTTGGTGCCCTTGAAAAGGAGTTTCCTGGTTACCTGTCCTCGAAGTTTCATAAGAGAAGTGCCTAAAGTGCGCTAAAGTGCCTAAAATGCCTAAAATTAAAACCCAGGCGTAAATCGTTATTTGTTATCCGTTCATCGAAGACCAGAAATCCCCCACGAGGCTGTCCGACAAACCAAAATCCCTCTACCCACTCGACGCACAGCGCACGCGCCTGCCCCGCGTCGCGGATAGCGATTTACCGACACGCTCTTAAGAGCATTTTTGCTCCCTCCACCACCTGTCCTCCGAAGCTTGAGCGCAGGAGAAGGCTCTCTGCTCTTCGCTTCGCTCATGTACTCAATAACTCATGAACACATGGACTACTCTTTTGCTGATTCATTGGTCTCTGGGTATGGGTTTCGCTCCGCTTAACCCATATTACTGGCTCTGCAGGCAGAGTGGCCCCGTCACCGGGATTCTCGACCTACCCTACACCGGGGCATTCAGGCATTCTAGGCACTTTAGACACTTTAGGCATTTTAGGCACTCTTAGAGTTCATCGGCTGTGCAGGCGCCGCATATGAATCAACTGCCCGTCCTGCACGGTCGCCACCACGGCCACGACGCGGCCCGGGGTGCCCGGAGGCAGATCCTTCTTGCCCACGAGCATGTGCACGGCCCGCTCCTTCCTGAGCTCCGAAAAACGCGACATCTTGCCCTTTGTCGCCTCTGCCGGAAAAGCGACGTCAAATGCCCGTTTCCCGAAACCGGCGATAGCGGACTCCTTTGCCACAGCCTCGAGGATCCCCGCCACATCGGGAGGGACAGCCGCAGCCGTTCTTTTCACCGCGCCCAGACCTCGCTGCAGGTTGGTGCCGGTGCGGGCCGACTTCTCTCTGCGCAGCATTCTCGTTCCCTTCACGTTCTGCCGGGCCTGGAAGGCCTTTTTGAAGGTCCTGGCCCGCGCCATGGCATGGGAAACGTAGGAGACGGCATGAATCGAGGGATCCCCGAGAAGCTGAAACTGGACAAGCGTCTTGAGGTCCACCGGGTCGAGATGGGTGTAAGCCTGGGCAAACCGGTGCCTGGCCCGCAGAGTCGCATCCCCGAGAGAAGCGCCCTCCAGCACCTCGTTCAGAAAATACTGGCAGATCAGGTCAGCCTGGCCGTTCCCCTCGCTGGGGCCGTAGGCGATGGTGGAACTGCCGAAGTACCCATAGGCGCCGTCACGCAGGTAGGTGCTGCAAATGCCCGCCTGCATCCCGCTGTCGGCAGGGTCGTAAAGCTCGCCGCCGTAGCAGCACTCCGCGGCGATCACCGTCCCGTTCATGATTCTTTTCACGAGCCGCTCCGCCGAGTGGGCAACCGGGTAACTGCTGCCGCGCTGCCCGTAGAACTTGGGGTCGCTGGGTGCGCCGTGGCAGTTGATGAAATGAACTCTGGGCGCAAGCTGCCCGGGAGTCCATGCCGGACCCTTGGGCGGCGAAGTAGCCATGGCGCTGCTGGAGCCGAAAAGCTTGCTCAGGCTGAGGGCCGTGGAATCCTTCCACACTTCGGCACTCACGCTGAAGTACTTCTGGTAGTCCGACCGTGACCTTGTCTTGTAACGCGCCGCGGTGCCCAGGAGAGAAACCAGGTAGGCTGCATCCCCCACGCCCAGCAAGTCGGGCAGGCGACCCACCACCCGGGTCGGTCCGACGAACTTGCGCGGATCCTTGCTGTAGGGCGTCTCGCACGCGTACGGCACATCGCTGGGGACCACCTTGTCGTCGTCACCCTGCGGATCATAGACAGGGTTTCGAAGGTCCTGGTGGGGGAAAATGTCGGGCGCCCCCAGGATCATGACGTAGTCCGGCCGGTATGCCTGGAAAACGCCATCCAGAGCCGTTTTTGCCTGTTTCTGGTCGTTCTTGTCCGAGACCGCCCGGCCTCCTGCCGCCTCCATGTCGGCGGCCGAATCCACGGCCACGACCTTGGTCTCGAGCCCGCGCTTCCTGTCCGCTGCGACGAGACGCACGAGAGCCCCCTCGATGCGGGGCATGTTCTTGCCGTACTTTTCCCTCAAAGCACCCATGTTCGTGATGATGACTTTGTCGATTTCCATAACAGGACCTCCTTCGGTCGTTGGTCGTTATCTGTCAATCGAAAGGCGTCGTAGCGCAAAGCCCAACTGCGATCAGCGATTCTCTCATAACGAAATATTTGTCGTTTTACGCCTCTCCCCGTACCTACTCGTTTGGACAAAGCTCTTTAGGGTTCAACAGGGCTCCCCACCAGGCCTTCAAATCTTCGGCCTCCCTGGTAGAAAGCCCGTTCATCTCCTTCTCAAAATCGCCCCATGATGCCTTGAGATGGTGACACCACGCTTTTCTCTCCATTTCAGCACTGAACGAAGGCGGCCTGGGGATGTCAGGACTCGATCTCAAATCCTGCCAGTTCTTCAGGACGCCCAGTCTGGCCATGGTCAGATAAACTCGCAGATTGTCGCCGGAAGACAGAGCGGGCATCAACTCACCCATATCCTGGAGAGCTTCGCTCAGGAGGGTCTTGATTTGTTCGTAGGAACCTTTTTTGTCTGCCATGAGTCTGAACGCCTGGTCGTTCTTCACCAGGCCCCGCAGGGCCATGAGCAGCAGCCGGTCTCGATGATAAAGGGTCCCCTCGGGGTAACCCCTGGCTGCGTTTACGGTGTCCATGGTGGCGGCGTAGTCACCGAGACGCCATTCCGTCAGAGCCTTCAGCGTGTAAGCCACTCCGATCAGCTTGTCTTTCTCGAGTTCATCTCTATTCTTTTCCATTAGATCGGTGAGATCACTCAGGGCAAGCCGGTAGGAGGCTGTCACGTTGCCCAGGGTGGCAGCGTCCGCTTTTCTCGGGTCCAGCCTGATTTCATTTTCCAAGGTCGCTGCGCGGTTGAATTCGTCCTGAGCTTCCCTCAATTGCTGCACGTGGGATATGCATCCGCTCAGGAGCAAAAGGAGAAGGAGAGCCCACAGACAGCGACCCTTCACCACGTCCCCTGCTCTTCTCATAGAATCCCCCTCAGTTTTTCAGATTTTTGAGTTTTCCGATCAGTCCTTCCAGGCTCCACGGCCGGCCGGACCGGATGTCATTCGCGGCAAGGTCGAGGATGCTCCGCACCGTGTGGATGTTGGATTCAGAGGCGCCGGCTTCGGCAAGTTTTGCGAGGGCTACACAGGCAGAAGCGGTGAAAACTTCTTCTCTTGCAAGCGTCCATCTTGCCTTCGGGTCCAGCGAGTCCGACAACATGGCGTCAACAACGGTTTCAAGAGCGGCCTTGAGGGCCATGGTATTTTGGCCATCCATCGATATGCGCTCAAGCAAATCCTTTCGCAAGGCCACGGCTTTAACGGCCGCTTTAAGGACTTCCGTCACCGTCCCCGGATGAATCCGGCCAGCGGGAGCCCTTTTCAGTGCCTCAAGAGCGCCCTCCACCGCCTGAGACAAAACGGAGTTTTTTCCTCCTGCCTCCCTGATGACCCAGTCAGGATTCTGCACCACCTCATCAAGCACGACCTCGGCCACTCCCAGAATATGATCCCTGCTAAAGGCCGGTTTCCAAGGCTTCAGCGGTTCCGCCTGCTCGGAGAGGCAGGCCAGCAGTTCTCTTGAAGCCGTGATCAGCAGGTGTTTCTTCGGCTCATCTCTGAACCCCTCGGGCCACAGGAGTTCCATGTTGGCGGCGGATTTTTCAAGGATCAACCGCATCATCTCGGGAAGGATGTCCGCACAAAGGATATCGGACGCCTGGGATAGATCTTTGGCTGCTTGAGCCAGCACCAGTTTAAGGCCCCGGCGTTGCGTGCCGAGCAGGTCGGGGTGATCCCCAAGGGTACGCAGACTGGTGCGAACGAGCCTATCCAGGCTTTCCCTGGTAAAAAGGCGCGACAGATCGACCGCATCTTCTTCGAGGATGAGATCGAGGAGGCAGGTCCCGACAGAGCTGACCAGCGCCTCTTCACCGGGTCCACGCGTATCCAGGTAGCTCGCGGGATTCGACAATACGAATGCTCCCGCGCTGCCGAGCATGCTCCGCAGAACAAGCTGGCCCCACTGCTCTGCTTTTTCCTTTCTTGAGAGGTCCTTCTGGGCGAGCTTGTCGACACGGGTCCGGATGTCCTTGGCCAAGCCCCTCGAAACCACTTCAACCAGTTTTTCCACCTTATCATCCCCGGCCAGAAGCGAAGGGGTATTCCCGATGGTTTCAAGGGCTGCAATGAAGAGGCTCTTCGCCAATTCGTCCACCCTCCCATCCGCGAAGTTCAGCTCATCAATGGACTGAAGGAAACCTCTCAGGGCTTTCCCGGATGCCGACCTTTCGTCCACTACTCCCGGCATGTTGGCAAAATAATCGATGCCTATTTGAATCAGGCTCCCGGCCACTCTCTGGAAGGCGGTCGGGAAAGGGCTTTGATTTCGAGCGAATTGCCGCACCCTGATCAGGGCCGACAGGGCTTCAGGATTGAGCGATATTTCTCTGCCGCTCACTTCGCCCGATTCAAGGGCTTTCAAGAGCTTGATTTCCTTGTACGCGATGAGGAGATCTTTCTTCTCCTCAGGACTCAGTGGCACCCCGCCATCTACTCTGTCACACCAATCTCTCAACCGGGGTTGATCCTCCAAGAAAGGGGCCCCGGCGCCACGGAAATAGTCTGTTGCCGTTCCAACGGTCATGTCAGGGTTGAAATTGGGAAGCGGCAAAACCAGGTCCCGGCTTATCGTCGATTCCACGTAGGCTCTCCTTCCCGCTTCCAGGAGCCTGAGTCCCGAGACGATTCCGAAAACGATGATGTCCCCCGTTGTGACCATCTCCGGTCCCCCTAATCTTTCTCTTTCGTTTTCTTGTCCGCCTTTTGCTCGGGTCCCTTCTTGTCCAGGATCTCTTCCCTGGCCTCCTCGGCCTTTTTCTTCCTGTCCTCCGGATTCATCCGGATCCCGATCTTTGTAAAAATCTGAAACACGCCTGAACTTCCGCCCGCGATCAGCAGAGCGGTCAGGATTTGCCCTCCTAGGCTTATCCCTGTGGGTTTGCCGAGGGCGGTTAACAGATCGCTGATGATGTCCAGGTCATAACCCCAAAAAACGACAAACGCGAGGGCCACGATGATGGGCGTCTTCAACCCCTTTTCATCGAAGTGGGCCATGAAGACCCTCCAGTTGAAGATTGGGGTCAAGGCTACTTCGAACACCACGGACAAAACGAGAAAGACGAACAACACCCTGCCCACTTTGTCCATGCTGCCGCTCTCCGCTATGGAAGAGCCGGCCGGGGGGCCTGTTGCCTGCGTGGACGCCTGAGGGGTCTGAGAAAGGACCTCTCCGGCAAAGTAAAAACAAACACCGACCAACAGCACCACAGCGACAACCAGAGACAGTTTCTTCATTTTTAACCCCCTATAAGACAGGTTGTTTCGAACCGGCCTGCTGTCGTTGTTTTCACAGAGCCGCCGGTTTCTCACTTTTCCACGCTCTTGAACCACGCCAGGAAATCGCCGTCAACACGGTCTATGCTTTTTCCGAGACGATCTTCGATGATCCTGATGCTGTCCTTTGCCGGCTCCCCGGAGCCGCTCCCGGGGGTGAGTTTCTGCAGATCCTGAAAAACGGACTTGAGCTTTCCTTTTTCCTGCAGGTAGAAGGAAAAGTAGCGAGCCGTGGCGAGCATGGCGGCCATCTGCTCTGCGGGGGGCGTCTCCCACTCGGCGTTCTTCTGCAATTCCTTGGCAAACTCCACCTGCTCAAAGGCAAACCAGTCGCTCACCAGCAGTTGACTGACGGTCGGCCGGCGATGCATGAGCTTGGTCAGGACTTTTCCGCGCCAGTTGCGCATCCCGAGCACGTCGTCGCCCTGAAACTTCGAGACCTCGTAAAGTCCGGCCATCCCCTCGTCCAGCCACTGCGGGATGTCTCCGAAATGGCTCCTCACGGCAAGGTGAAAGAATTCATGCATGATGGTCCCGATCAGGAACTGATTGGGGATGGCCACCACGACGGACAGGTCGTCGCGAAAAGAATAGCCGAAAGTAGCGCGGCTGACCTGGATGCCGTGAAGGCGCTTCGCATGCTTGATCAAATCGTCCGACGTCGGAACCATGTAAACCGTCACGTAGGTTTCAGGAAGAACCACGCCATATTCACGCTCAAGAAACCGGAGGTATTTTTCGAGGTACCCGGCCATCTTGTCCATCAAGTCAAGGGTGTGCCCCGAACGGCTGGCCAGAACGAAGCGCTCATAAACCACCACGTTGAACCCCGGTGCTCTCTCTTGAGTTTCACGAATGGCCCGATCCCGTGCGCCCAGGGGTATGAGCCTGGCCTCCATGTCCTGCTTAGGGATCTCCTTCACGCGGTAGGCGGGATAGGAATTGAAGTGCTCGTCTTTATCCATCCAGTAGTAGGTTTTTCCGCTGGCGCGGGCCGACGCGCCGATCAGGCTCGCGATCATGGTGGCCGAGTCGGCTGAAATAGTCATGGAGGGACTGCCGGACCTGCAAATCGAAAGCTCCTCCCTGACCACCGCCCGCCCCTGTTCCGACAGGGCGTAACGGTTCAGCATCCATTCAAGCACGTCACAACCCCACTCCCGCAAATCCTCCAGCCGGCATCCGCTGGTGCCGAGCATGTAATCCACGTAGGCCGAACGGCCGTAGGGCGTTTCCCGGTACCGCCACAGGTGAGTGTAGGCGTCGCGGTACTTTCCCTCTTTCCAGCATTGCTCGCCGATCGCATAATCGTCATTCGCGGTGGCGGTCGAAGGAATTGCCGCCGCAGCCCCGGCCAAACAACAAAAAACAAGCACGAGTCTCAACCCTTGCACTTTGCTCCTCATGTTCTTCTTTCCTTTCTACGGACTCAGACCTTTGCCCCATTTTCTCCCCTTCACTTCCCGGGGGGTTTCGGGATATCGCCGTTACCGATGGGCCGCCCTTCCCCGCCCGGAGGGAAAGTGCCAGGCACAGGGAGGGTGTCGACCGTCCTGACCTGTCCCTTCATCAGGTGAAGCGGCAGGTACACGGGCCGGTCCTGGACTGAAAAGTCAAACTTGACGACCAGCGTCACGACCATGAGAATCGTCCCGAGCACGGCCAGGATCACACCGGGGGAACTGGTTACGAGGGCGAACTTGAACCCTCCCGACTCTCCCGATAGCTGGCTCGTTTCTTCCCGTAGCCTGCCCAGGATGAAAAAGGCTCCCACCAGGGCGAGCACCATGCCCACAAGAAATCCTGTATAACGGGTCCACGTCCGGAGCAACAGGGTCGCATTGATCTGCTGATAGCGCATGCTCATGGCGTCCTGCTCCAGGAGAACGAGGGTTTTCCATTGCATGAAATCAACGCTTGCCTTCTGTGTTTGAGGGATGGTGGTTTCAAGCGCCTCGAGGGCCGCCTGGGTTCTCGGACCCATAGCGCGAAGGTCACGGTACAGCAGATGGTACTGAACCAGGCTCGCCGCAAAGAAAAACACCGCCAGGGCGACCAGACCTCCCCGCATCACAGGAAGCAATTTGTTCCGCCAGCTTTCCCCGGCTGAATCATCCTGAGCATCCTCTCGCTTAGCCTCATCCACAGTCATCCCCTTCCGCAGCCCCAAAAAAAAGCCTGACCCTACTGAAAGTACGCCAGGCTCTGTCACACTCATTCATCCCCCGCCTCTGTTCAGGAGGTGAAACGCCTTTGCCACCAGAACCACTCATGATCAATGATTTCCCTTCCCACGGAAAATAGAGCAAATCCGTTAGGTTGTCAAGATGCTGGTTTATCCTCCCATCCCCATTCCCGAGCATGCCTAAAAATTACTTGATCCGCAGCACTGCTCATGAAGGAGTTAAGAATCTTCTCCAGCATCTCTGATTATTTCATTCAGTCCTCCAACCCTTCATAGTTCTCCGGAACGAACCGCGGCGTACAGATGCAAAGGAAGAGCAGATCTCCTGAGTCCACGTTCCGGATGCACTGAGACACCCCGGCCGGGATGTGTACCACGTCCAAGGGTGCGACAGGCGCGGGAGGCATGTCTCCGATTTCAACTTCGCCGGCGCCTTCCAGGATCACGTAGCGTTCCACCGTTTCCCGAAGGCGATGCCGCTTCGTTCTCACACCAGGTCGCACCCGCGCTCGCGCAATGGAGCAATCCCAATCCTCCTCGAGGTTTCGCATTTCCACGATATAACACCCCTCGTCGATCAGACGTTCCGACTCCGGCCTGAACCGGTTAACAAATTCCAAAACGCGCTCTCCATGTTTCCTCAACTCCCCACTCCTTTCTTGGGCAGAAACGAGCATTTTATCCCACGGTGATCAGGCTGCTGCTCTGTCCGGTTTCCCTTTCCTTTGGCACGTGGAATCTGAAAAATGCCCCTGAATGGATTTCCGGACCAGCGAATTCATCGACTTTTTTACCCAACAATGCGTTTACGATGCGTTGAGAAGATTTTCCATCCCCGTACAGGTCGAGCACTCCACTCATTCGATGATATGCTGAACGATTCTCAAACAGCTCGATGAAAGCCTCAACAATGTCCGACGATTCCGTTCCTACAAGGCGCGATGTTCCGGCGCTGACCGCTTCCGGGCGCTCAGTTACGCTTCTCAAAACCAGCACAGGTTTTCCGAGACTTGGAGCCTCTTCTTGCAGTCCCCCGGAGTCGGTTAATACAAGATAGCTTCGCTTGAAAAGGTGTGCAAAGGACAGATAGTCCAATGGTGGAATCAGAGTGATTCCCGGAATCCCGTCCAGAAACAGATGAACCGGTTTCGATATATTGGGATTCATATGGACCGGATAAATAATCTCCACATCGTTTTTATAATAACGGGCGATATCTTTTAGTGCCTTACAAATCGATTCGAGGGGTTTCCCGAAATTTTCGCGACGATGAACCGTGACTAAAACGATTCTTTTTGTCCACGGGACATGCTTGAGTGCCCCCGAACCCAACGGGCACGGCAGCTTCAATACGGCATGGAGTGCATCAATGACGGTATTCCCGGTCAGGATGATTTGATTGGCAGGAACGTTCTCACAAAGCAGATTTTTACTCGCCTGCCGCGTTGGGGTGAAATGAAGTTCCGCCACTGCCCCGACAATTCGGCGGTTCACCTCTTCGGGAAAAGGTTGCATTTTATCATAGGTTCGCAAACCACCCTCGACATGGGCTATCTTCATGCCGGCATAATACCCTCCAACCGAGGCTATCATGGCAGTGGTCGTGTCACCCTGAACGATGACCCAGTCCGGACGTTCCTTTTCCAATACAGGTTCGAGCTTCGAGAGCATTGCAGCACCCACCTGAACAGGGGACCGGCCTTCTTCCATGAGATTAAGATCATAGTCCGGCACCATTTCGAAAAGTTCCAGAACCGAATCAAGCATTTCACGATGCTGCCCTGTCACGCACAACAGGCTTGATATCTGCGTTGGGTGTCTCTTCAGTTCTTTGATCACCGGCGCCATCTTGATCGCTTCAGGACGGGTACCCACGATGGATAACACTCTTAGCATTCAACGCTCCTTACCCTTTCAGACATTCGCTTCCCGGATCACGGGATCGTGCAATGTGCCATGCGGAGACTCGTTCCATTACATGCGAATAGACGCTCGCCGCACCTCAGATAATGGGCCGTTATTAATGTGTGGCACAGCCGCCCATTTATCGATGACATACTGCCTGCGCCGCGTGTACAGGGAATAGGCGTCGATACCGCGCTCATGCATGATGCGAATGGACGATCGGGCATTGCGGTGGAGATAGGTCATTCCGAAAAAGCGCTGGTTCAGGTAACCTTTCATTTCCATCTGGAAAGACAGATCGTTATCCTCAAAACCCCAACCGACCCCGTCGAATGGTCCACTCTCGTCGAAGCGAACACCGTCCTCGAATACAGCCCTGCGGAACATGCCATACTGCGTCCAAGCCACCAGGTTGATTGATTCGATGCGGTGACCATCCAGACTGTAGAGGTATGGGCTCGTGCGCTCTCTGAAGGGTGTCTGACCCGCAGAGTCGGCGCCGATGCAGCCCAGCCTGTGCCCGCAGTTCTCCATGTAACGCAACATCGCGAAACCGGAGAAAGGGACCATTTCAATATCCCCGTCCATCAAGAGCAGATAATCAGCACCGCACTCCAGCATGTAGTCGATGATCTGATTGCGGGCGATGGAATTGCCCAGATTCTCACGATTGTAAATGACCTTGTACGGCACATCGATCAGCGATTCAACGGCGCGTAATGCCTCAGGCGTACCATCGGTAGAGCCGTTATCGCATACGCAGATGAAGGGGAGTTGCCCTAACCGCCTAAGCATCCTCGCTTCTCTCAGAATTGCGCGCACCGAATCGATGCTCACTTCACGCGTGTTCCAGACCAGCAGCGCAAGGACGATCTTCTTCGAAGCGTTCAGATCTTCATGGTGCGACTTGTGGAAAACGCCCGCCATACAAGCGTGTGGATGTATCCCTTGATTTCGATAGAGCGTCGGGTCATCCTCAAGGGGTTCTTCCATCGTTCCGCTCAGTGGATGCAAGTCGTACCGTTGGCAGAGATCGAGCCATTCCTGCGGGGTCACCTTGTTATAGCCGTTGAAGATTTCCTGCCGGTCTGCACGCATGACACCGGCCTTCAGGAAGGCTGGTTGCTCCCAAAAGGAATCAAAATAGTAGTCGGAGGTTAAAGCCAACCATCCGCCGGGCTTCAGTTTGCGCGCCATCTCTCGGATGAGGGCCTCTCTCTGTGGTTTGAGAAGGTGCTCCAGCGTATTCACACAGATCACTCGATCAAACGCCTCGTCCGGAACTCCAAGCGGCAGAACGAACCGGCCTTGCTGAATGGGACTCCAGTGCCGATAGAGGACATGAGGATACAACCTGGCAAGCAGCACGGAGAAGTTGACAGGATTGATTGTGCAGTCCAACACGGAAGCCGTATTCGAAAGCCTCGATTGAAACAGCACAAAGGGCAACTCCCAGCGCCGCATCCACGGAAGGGATTGCCCGTGATTAAATGCAGCATATTCCGGCAGCGCGAGATCATCTGCTTTTGCCGTCGTGATCATGCCTATCTCCCTCCGCTCCGCCTCGAGGTTCCCGTCGCTCGCAAGTCGCGAGCCATCAGGCATCTGATTGCTCTCAGGCTGGTAGAAGTCCCAATCCGCTCCTAACAACCGCTTTATCTCTTCTACAGGATACGCCCCCCAATACGATCCTTGTGTATGTTTTGGGCTGACGTTTTGCGAATGAATGATGCCGACATGGTAGGTGATGTCCGCCAACGCAGTCATTCGGTCCGGACGGGCACTCCAAACAAAGCGAGTGTCCTCGCCAATGTCGATTTCCTCAAAACGATTTTTCTCCCAGAAGGCGCGTCTGTAACACAATGCGTTTCCAGACAGCCAGTTTCTCTGGTCGGCAGGGTATCGATATTGCCAAGCGCGTCCTGTCTTGATATCGTAATAGAGAAGCTTGTTGATCCCGCACAGGTCCGTGCCTTCACGCAAAAGCGATTCGACCTGGTAACGGAGCCGGTATGATGCCATCCAGTCGTCATCATCCCAGTGAGCGATGATTTCGCCCCGCGCCTGCTCACAGGCGAGGTTGCGCTTTGCGCCGATCGTCAGCCTTTGTTGAAGTCGAATGTAGCTCATTCGGTCATCCGCCGGGATAAGATCTCCAACTTCATCCGTACCGTCGTCAACCACGATGAGTTCCTTCGCTTCATAGTCCTGCCGCAGGAAATACTTGATCGCCTGCGCGACGAACCGCCGTCGATTGTAGGTCGGCATGATGCAGGAGACGAGATCTTCCATGGATAACCTTTGGCGTAAAAGAATGGCTTTAAACCGTGCGGGTCAACTTCTGCTCACTCTGGATATCCCACGCCTGTCCGTCTGTCCGCTCGGCTCTACCCGTAATTGGTTTCGTTCCAGAATTTTTTAAACATTTCCTTCTTTCCGCCTGGTTTCTTCTTCTCCACCGTAATGTTGATTTTACGTGCCACATAGCCGAGCTTGTCCCTTTTGCCAGCGGGTTTTACTTTCGCGAGTTCCGCCTTCCCCGGCTCAGGAGCGTAGACGACATTGACGGTGTAGATGAACTGAGGGCTGCCCTTCCCTTTTAGCGAGGTCAGAGTCGGCTCTTCCACCGCGTGATAGATGCGCCGATTGTAGGAGTTCGAAGTCGGAGCCATGTTGAACGAGCGACCTGGTCCTCCTAATTCGTGGTGAAGAAGATGCGCCCGGATATAAGCGACCCTCTCGCCGCTGTATTCCAGGTCGGTATCCCAGCCGGGAATCTTCTCCCCCGGCGTGCTTCCTTTTGGGTGTTGCCGGGTCAACGGATCAGCTTTGAGGCCCTTTGCCCGTCCTTCCGCGTCAAGACCCTGCCATTCAATACTCGATACTGCCTCGGCCCCTTCCAGTTCCTCAAGCACTGGTTTTGTCAACTCGTAGGCCTGCTGAAACTTCGCGCTGCGCTTCTTATAGGCGTCCGCATCCTTCGCCTTGTCAGGATCCGGCTTGGGCATGCTGCGCCATTCCTTGTAGGCCTTATCCAACGGGGCGATCAGATTGGTGTCCACCTTGGCACTCTTTGCATCCGCTATGATCTCGGGTATCCTTCTTGGCGCGCTGCGCACGAGGATCTCGTACTGACCGTCCTCTTGCGCCACCTCCATCGTGTGGGTTCTGCTTCCCGCCTTGAGTGATTTCTTGGGGAACAACCATCCGGTTACCTTGCCAACCGCTGCCTTTCCCGCTCCCACCAGCTTCCCGATCCCGGCGGCGATCTTGCCGATCACCTTGTCGATCGCCCGATCAACCTTGGACTGAATCTTTTTGATGATGCCGACGATCCTTTCGGTAATGCCCGTAATGCCCAGGAGCCGCGCCAGGAACGCGATGATGAGCGGAACGGTCCTGGCAAGGGCCTTCTCGATCCAATTCGCTGCCGCGCCGATGGCGCCCGTCGCGATCTCGTAAACCGAATTGATGATCGACTCCACGAACGCCATGATCTGCCTGATGCGCTCGATGAAGAACATCACCACGTTGTAGATGGTGATAATGGCCTGGATGATCGCACCCACCGGATTGAACATGGAAATGAGCTTGGTGACCGCCGCCTTAATGACCGTCGTGACCACCCAGTTTTGAATGGCGTCGATGACCATCTCCTTGAGATTGCCCAGGTACTCCTTTATCATTTCCCAGAGCCTGGCGGGTCCTCCTGTAATGAGCTCCTTGATGACCGTGGCGACGTGCTCGATCACCGAGACCGCGCGCTCGCCCAGGAGCTTGACCGCCTTGGCCCGGATGCGGTCATAGGTCAATCCCAGCACCTGCAGCACCAGCTTGAGCAGCGACGGTACGGACATGTCCTTTGGCATCTCAACGCCCGACTCTGCCAGGGAACCGAAAAGCCAGGCCATGAAGCCCTCTTTCAGGTGGGTCCATATATTGTCGACGAACTGGCTGATGCCTTTGGCCACGGCCGAGAGCAGGTTCTTGAGAAAGCCGATGGGGTCCGAGACGATGAGGTCGATTGCGGCTTTGCTCTTCCGGAGCATACCCATGATGCGGTTCTTGAATTCCCGCAGGACCTTGATGACCTCCGCGATGGCGTCGCGCACCTTTTCATAGAGGCTCTTGTGCGCATCCTTCATCTCTTGCAGCGCCTTGGCTCCCTTTTCTGTGGCGTCCTTGTAACGCTGGGCCAGCTTCTGGGCCAGATCGTTCTTCTTTTCGTCCACGCCCTGGCGCAGTTCATCGAACTTGCCTGCCATTTCCTTTTCCGCTGCCGCGCCCACAGCCTTCAGGTTGACCGGCAGGGACTGGACGTACTCGCTGATCTCCTTTTGGCCTTTGGCGATCTCGTCCTTGGCCTCCTTGAGTCTCTTCTCCACAAGGTTGGCCACGCGCACTACCAGGGCGTCCAATTCCTGGAGAAACACCTTGTGGGCCTGATCGAACCAGGCCTTGACCGCGGAGGGTAGAGGCAGCAGCTTGTCTTTGAGCCAGAGCGCTTTTCCGCTGATCCCGCTGTAACGGTCGTCGAAGCGTTTCTCGACATAGTCTTTCATCTTCGCAACCGCCGCGTCCGCTCCCTGATCAAAGAGGGTAGAGACCTCCTCGTCGAGTGCGGCAAGCTTCTTGTCGACGGTCTCCTTGGTCTTTTCGAAGATCCTCTGAATATGGTCGGTTACTTTCTTGCGCTCGGCTTCATCCTTTTCCTTTGCCGTGAGCTGCTTCGCCTGCACCCCCCGGACCGCCTTGATTCCGCCGGCAAGAAATCCCAGCAGGCCTTTCTTTTCATCCGCCTTGGCCTCGGCTCCGGCTTTCGACAGGATGCCCTCCTCCTGCTTTCGATACTGCTTCGGCCCCGAATCGGCAAATTGATCCGCCTTCGCCTTGGCCGTGACCACCGCCGTGAAGCGCGGATCGTTCGCCTTCTGGAGCTGCGGTGTCGAGACCTCGGCATCAGTGAGCAACTTCTGGGTGTCCTGCCTGCCCTGCGCCAGCGATATCTCTTCCGGTGGTTTTGGTGCCGGCATGGCATCCGCCCCGCCCACGGCGGGCGCTCGGCCGGGCGCCTGCCCGGCCGGCAGGGGGGTGACCTGCTTTCCCTCGACGGTCGAGGGGTCAGGTGGGCTTTCGGATGCCGTCCTGATCCCGGCCGTGGCTTCGGACTTCTGCTGCGCTACATTGCCGGTCATGGCCCCTTTGAGTTGCTTCCGGTCCTCGCCCTTCATGAAATCTCCCGCATCCTTGGTCTTCTTGGGCATGACCTTCTGAATTTCGGCCCGCAGCATGGCGAGAAAGCTCGAGGCCTCGGGTTTTCCTGTGGGAGCCGCGCCCATGCTTTCCACTCTGCCTGCCTGGGCTCCGGCAAGTTTTTCATTCTCAGGGGGCACTGCTGCTGCCTGCGCTTCCTCGGCCTTCTTCGAGGCGGGAGGATGTTTCTTTGCAGCCTGAGCACTTTTTTCGAGCTTGTCGATGACCCTCGTAAACCGAGGATCTTTCGATGGCTTGGGATCGCTCAGCTTGACGGCAGGCCCTGAGGGGACTGAGGCTGCTGCCGGCCCCGGGACAGCCTTGCGCATGGTTACCGGAGGCTTAGGCACAGGCTTGGTTCTTGCTTTGGAGGTTGCTTCCGGTTTCTTAGCCAATGCTGGAGCAGCCATCAGATTTCACTCCGGATGTATTGACGGGCCTGTTGTCCGCTGGAGCGGGCAGGCAGCGCCTATCTTGCGATATTCACGTTGTATCGCGGACATGAGATGCGAGGAAGTGAGCCTCCCTCCATTGCTGAGCGCCAGCAGGGAGGCATGAAGTACGGCATTGCGGATCTGCCCGCCGTTGAGCCCGCAGGCTCCGGATATGTTGCTCAGCAGTCCTGATTCAATACAATGTTCTTCGGGCAAATGCATCTGCCATATGGCATATCGTTCGACAGGTTCGGGTTGACGGAACTCGACGACCACGTCCATCCGCCGTTGAAAGGCGCTGTCGATCCGGTTGCCTGCATTGGTCGTTACGATAAGGATCCCTTCGAAGGATTCTATCCGCTGCAAAAGGAAATTGGTTTCCAGGTTGGCATAGCGATCATTGGAGCTCTGCACACTCGTCCTCTGGGTCAGAAGCGCGTCTCCTTCATCAAGCAACAAGATCACGTCGAGCTCCTCAGCCCGCGAAAAGAGTTGGTTAAGGTTCTTCTCCGTCTCGCCGATGTATTTGTTCACGACCGAAGACAGATCCACCCGGTACATATCCTTCTCAAGAACTGAGGCGAGCAGTTTAGCCGCAAGCGACTTCCCCGTACCGCTCGGGCCTGAAAACAGGGCTCGAACGCCAGCATTCCGCTGCATGCTCCGGTTTGCTCCGAACAGCCCCTGTAGCCGCTCGCGATAGCGGCAGCGGCTTTCAACACCGCGCAACTCGCTCAGCGTATCTGCCGAGACTGCGAGATGGCGCCAGTCGCCGGAACACTCGATCTGTGTGGCCAGGGTATCAAGGGACTGACGATTCAGCGACCGGCCCGCCAACCGCACATGCGACGGCCTGATTTCAGTCATACCGTCTAATGCCGCATAGGAAGAGGCAAGTTTCGCAATCCGCCGAATATTGCCCGAGGTCAATCGCAACATGCCGCCGATGCCTTCGAGTCCGCTGACCGGATGAGAGCCCAGCCCCGCTTTCCAATGGAGCATCCGTTCATCCTCCTCCGGCATATCGATGGTGAATGTAACGGCATGCCCTGCGCCATATCCGCTGATCCCCCCGTGCCTTCCCAATACGATCACCGAAGGGCCGCAATAACAATGAAGCTCGGGCAGATCCAATGTTTCTCCTGGAGAAAGCTCACAGGAGATCACGGGAATAGCATGAAGCAACGTGGCGAGCGGACCGATAATCTTCCACTGGTCAAAATCAAGTTTGGTCGGCAGCTCGATATGAAGAACTCCTCGGCCCAGTCTGCGGGCAAGGCCATTTACGATGGTCCGCCTGCTGTTGTGACGGGGACCGCGAACGACCAGCATCCTGATCGCTCCGGAGCCGAGCAGGTCAGGCATCTTTTCGAGCTTTTCTTTGAGCGCCTTCTGGATGATCAGGTCATCGAAGTTCGGCAATTGACCGGAAGGAGTATGTCTTACCCCTGTGGCAAGCTTCTCATGCGTGCCGCCCGAGAAAGCTTCCCAGAGAATTCCCGGTATCCGGACCATTTGCTCGATATACGGCGAATCAGGATTGACAATCGTCATGAGCCCCTGTTCCTGCAACCGCCTGATCGCGGTTCGGGCCTCGCTGTTGCCGTTTGCATCACCCCACCCTGAGCACAGAAGACCGATGGTCGGCCGCCTGCAGCCTGCCCCCCCCTGCAAGGCATCAAACACAAACCCAAAACGAGGGTCTTCTTCTACCAGGCCTAAGCTGACAAGCGACAGGAGGGCTCGATGATCGAGGCCGGCCGCCTCACCCAGGTCCCGAAGCGGCAGTTGCACATCGGTTCTTGCCTCCCACGCCTGCACGGACGTGCACCACCATTCTGCAGCATCATCTCTTGCCATACCTTCAAGCCCATGCGCTGCAAGCTCGTTGTTGTACCCGGCAAGGAAAGGGAATTCTTCAAAAATAGCCTCATAGGAATCACGCATGCCCGATATCATCTCGATCAGGCCAAGCACGGCTCCGTAGAAATACAACTTGAAGTGCCCTTCCGGTGTGTGAGCCAGATCTGCAAAAGGAATCTTGTTCATATCCTTCACGTCCATGAACTAGGTGAAATGAAACTCTACGTATCGCCCTGCCGCCGGCACCCAGCCCGGGTTGCGGTCCAGGCCCGAAAGTCTGACTTCTATCGGCAGCTCGCTCAGCGAAAAGAAAACACCGAGATGGGTTAACGTAACGGCCACTTGCGCGTGACTCTTGAACAACACCTTCGTTATGTCGTCAGATTTTCTCAGCCCCAAAGCCTTTACTAAACGCGCTTGGATATATGGCATGATCCATCCCTTCCAGCGGTCAAGGGCCGAGTCGTGTTCGACAAAGCCCGCTGACCTGTCCCGGCTGAGCTCAAAGGCACCCAATGTTCGATAGTCTTCCGTCGCCTTCTTCACTTGTGCGGTGGGATCTTCTTCGGCTTCCAGATCAAGTACCGGAAATCCGTCATGATGCTTCACCATGAGCCGCCCCCCGTGCGCATTCCATTTCCAGATGCTTCCTTCGGGAAACGCTCCGAGCCATTCAACCGGCAGTCTCCATTGCTCGGGTGGGATGAAATCTTCTCCCGGTTCCTGGCCTTGGTTCCTTACGGCGAGGCGCGACAGGAGCGACCACACAGAGTCGCTCTTTATCTCCTCCCCGACGATCTGCTTACCGACAAGGGCGACAAAATCCCAGATCGAAAGAGCGATGCCTGGATTGCGGGGGGCTGTGAAGTCGCCGTAAAGACCGAGAAAGATCCCGAGATTGATCAAGTAAAAGACTCCCCCATAGTCGCTGTCGATGGTCTCCTCAAAGAGGGGTCCTGCACTCGCAACGTCCGTCAAACCTTCTTCGGGCACCGCATTTGCAAACGATGGTGACTCTTCGGTCGTGGAATCCGCCTTTGCAGGTTTTTCGATGTTTGAACCAGCCTGCTCGTCGCTCACCAAAGGGGCTTCCAGCGGTTCCGGCAGCAGGGATTTGCCGCCTTTCGAATGCATATCGCCCAGTCCTTGGTCTGAAGCACCCTGAGAAATGCCCTCTTGAGACCGGCTTCTCTGCGTCACGCTCACCTTTTCTCTTGCTGTTTCCCGTGTGACGGGGAGCCTCGGCACAGAAGGTGTAAGAGTGCTGAACTCCCGCGTGCGGTCTCTGTCAAGCACACGGGCACTCAGCCATTCGCCAACTGCACGAGCAAAAGAGTCTAAGCGCGCAACAGCAGGAGCCCGGGTAAGCATAAGGCCGATGCCGACGAGGCATTGCTGCACAAAATCCAACCCTTTACCGCCGCCCTCCGGGACCCACGCGTACCAAGGAGGTTCCTCAGCCCTCGTGAATTCAAAGGGCTTTTCAGGATATTTCCCTGCTTCTGATCCGGCTTTTGGTGAACGGTCTGTCGCCGATCCCATCACTCCGATATCATCACCGCCGCTCGCCAAAAAGACACCGATTTCAGGCTCAACGGCATAAAGCGCAAATCGATGAATAATGCTGTTCAACAGCTTTTTCGACTCGACCAGGCTGAGCCTTTGGATAAATGGGACGATGGTTCTTTGTTCTGCCAGGTGTTCAAGCGCTGCAGGGACATATTCTGGCGCTTCAAGCCAGGCACGCAAGACCGCTCGCGAAACATCCATGGTCCTAAAAAGGCTCTTCCACCACCACCGGGAAGCGGCAACGCCGTCGCTCCAATCCGAGGCAAGGCATGCCAGAAGCTCTGATTTGTCGAGAAAAAGGACGGCTTCACTGTTGGCCGGAACAAGGCCGTCCAAAGGCCTGCAGGCCCGTACACCCATTTCATCAATCGCCGCGCTTACCGCCTTCACCCACCCGGCCGGTGCTGAAGCGCCATACCGCAAAGGAATAGAGCCCGGCTTCGGGTCACGGAGACAGCGGATGCACAGGACTGCGGAGGCCGGCAAAGAGGAAGGCTGGAAATGCACGCGTTCCAGCATACCCTTGACCCGCAGATCGTACCGCCTCCCTTCTCCTTGAGAGACACAAAGCCTGACGCGACCTACAACGGCGGCAGAATTGGAACACATAGAAAGCATGAGTCATCACGTGCCCGTGTGAGTCTACCGGTATGCTCTTGCCTTTTCAGCCGCCATGGCCTTTCCTGCGACCATCGCGGGGGTGGCTTCCGCTACATATACGGCCTTTGCGTCTGAACGTTCTCCCTTCACTGCCACGGAAATGGAGACGGTGTCCCCGTGCTTTGCGCTCACCGTGGGCGTGAGCTCTTCCGGCACCCGCACGACGATGGTATCCTCTGAAACATATTGAGGGACTACGCGTATGTCCTCGAAAAAGACTTCGAAGTCTCCAGGGTCATAGGAAGGATAGCGTCCCTTAATGGTAACCCACTCGCCGGGATGAGGAATTTTTTTCTCCGGTTCAACCACGTGAATCTCAGGAGTTTGGACCTTGCCCTTTTCGCTGGATTGCACGTGAAGGTCTTTCGAGGATTCGCCATCCGGCGTGTGGACGGCCACCGTCACCACAACCTCGGTCCATCCGGAAGGGAGTCGTTCCTCAAGCGCCCTGGGCACCCTGACCTTTAAAACAGTGGGCGGCCTGCTGTCTGACCCCACCCTCAGATCTCCCTGGCCTTCCGGAACCGCCGCGCCGTTGATCTTCACGATTTTCACTGTATTCAGCCCGAGAATGCTGTAGAAATTCTCACCCAATATCTGGACTAACGCATTGGATTTCGCCGGGTCGGGTTTGAAGGAATGGATCACAGGTTTCTTGGGTTGTTCTTCCGCAGAGGCGAGAACGACGTCGACGGCGGTGCCGAGGCCGACCTTTGAACCCGCCGCCGGTGACTGGCCCAGCACCATACTTTTGGCGTCGCTTTTCAGGTCCATCGGCCTGCCTTTAAAATCATAGGCCCTTCCTACGATCAATCCCTGCTTCTTCAGAATCTCGGCCGCCTGTCCGAAGAGTTTTCCCACGATGGTGGGAACGACGACTAATTCATCCATCGGCACCTGGGCTATGGCCTCTTCGAGCAGGGCCATCTTCGCCAGAATAGAGTTCATGAAACTGGCCGTGATGATGTCTCCAGGTTTTACAGAGTTCAGCTTGTCAGCCATTGGTCGGCCCTCCTTTTAATCTCGGTCTGAATCATGCATACGTGCTGTAGTTCCAGCAGCTCACGTCAAAGCGAGCCTCTCCCTTGAAAGGCATGCTCCCCCTTGCGAAAACGCGGTAAGAAACCGTATCGGGCAAGGTCTGGTCGATAAAAGCGTGCTCGTTGTCGTCGACCCGATAAAGATAGACCATCTCCTTTGAAGAAGGGTCTATGGCCGGATACGAAAAGGATTGCCGTAACAGCGCAGGGACGGCGGAGCCTTTCATAAATGCCGGATCACGAAGGGTTATCCCGGTGAAGAACGCACCGGGGCTGAATCCAAGCGGAGCACTCCGGCCCCCGACGGGCAAAATCCCCGCTGCAGGGAGGTAGCGAAAATACTCCGTTGACTTCACCGCCTTCAGTTGGCTCTCCTTTGCGAGGAGCCAGCGGAGTTGCTCCTGGAATTGAAGAAACACGGCCTCCCCCTCACGAATGCGCCTTTCGGTCACGAACGTCCCTCCGTAGCCGCTCTCCCACCTGGGCGTCGTTCTCCGGCGCACCGACCACATATCAACAAACAGAAGATTCCCGTTAACGGCGCATACGAGGGCAAGAGGTACTTCAGCATCTGACAGGCACATCCTGCTGTTGCTGGCGCTCACCCAGCTTGCCAGCATGGTGTTCAGGAAACCGTAGTCACGGTAAAGGGACCCTGGAGGATCTCCAGACCCGGCAACAAAGGGCATGACCGCAAGATCTGCGAGCAGATCAGTGCCGAAACACCAATGGGCCAGATAACTCCTCAACAGGGAGAGCTTGGCCGTTTGTGCAGAAACGGAAGGGGCCGAAGTTGCCACGTCCTGGAGGAGTGCCTTTGCTTGCACGAGGCTCTTATCGGTAGCACCGGGCGCTCGTTGCGGGTCCAGCCTGAGGAGACGGAACTGAACCCCTTCAATTTCGTAACGTCTGCCGCAGCCCGTGATCTTTCCCTCAGCGCCTAAACCGGTCATGGGCGCATACTGGTCGAACCCTGAGGCAGGGCCGACCGACAAGAGGTGAAGTAAAAAGCCGTCCGTCCCTTTCGCTGACTCCGGTGCACAGTTGCCGAACGCGCCGTCCTCTTGCGGTTGCACCGCAGATTGGGACGCAAAGAGCAGATCCTGTGAGTCATGCAAGCACAGAGCCTGCCCCGAGGCCGAGACGGCGAGCCCGCCGGTGATGGTCAAAACCGCGTCCTGCCCCTCGGCGCCGTCCGCGCCTTCCTTGACGCGCACCTCGAGTCCGGCCGCCACACCTGCCCCGACAGCCCGTCCCACTTGCGCAAGAGACTCGGTCTGGGCCGATTTCTCCGTCTCCAGGTCCTGAGCCGTCAGAAGCCTGCCGTTGAAGAAATGGGTATGGTGAATGCCTTTGTCTAGAATCGGTTCACACGGTTTTATGCTCATGAGCACATGTCTCCCTGAATCATTGAACGAAAAACCAGCTTTCAAAAACGCCGCCGGGCAAATGCGGCGTGGCAATTCTAATGACCGTGTCCAGAGCGGCAGAAAAGACGCGCTCTTTCTCATCATAGAGATGCCCGCAATGGATGCGGATCAGGATCCTGCCTTTCTGCTTGAGCAGCTCATCAAGGGCGGCATCAGGATCGGTTAATTTCCAGCTCAGGGACTGCCGATCCGCGCTCGAGCCCAATGTGCCGTGCAGGGTAAGGATACCCATGGGCCGCTGTCCGCCCGGCTCAAACCAAACCTGGATAACCTCGGGCAGAGGTTCCACCAAACGTTGGTGAAAAGGAGCGGAAAAATCGCAGCGCAGGGCGCTGAGCTGGGCCTTTGCTTCGTTCACCTTGAGCTTGACCCCTTCCTGCCAGGTCACTTTCCTGATAAACGGCTGTTGGGGATCGGTCGCTGGACCGGGAGGCCCCTGATCTCCCTTCGGCCCTTGGATACCCTGCGGGCCCAAATCACCCTTATCGCCTTTATCTCCCTTCGGCCCTTGGATGCCCTGCGGGCCCGGATCTCCCTTGTCGCCTTTATCGCCCTTCGGCCCTTGAACCCCGTCTTTTCCCGGAATCCCTGGGATGCCCTGCGGGCCCGGATCCCCTTTGGGTCCCTGGTCTCCCTTGGGTCCTGGATCTCCTTTTGCGCCCTGAGCACCGGGATCTCCCTTGTCGCCTTTGACGCCCTGTATCCCGGCATCACCCTTGTCGCCCTTGGGTCCCTGTAACCCGTCCTTTCCCGGAGGACCTTGAGCCCCGTCCTTTCCAGCCGGTCCCTGGGGTCCTGCGGTTGGGGCAGTTCCGGTGAGATCTCCGATTCCTATGCCGCTCACGCACAACTCCTGAAGGAGCCGCGTGTGGATCAGGTAGGGGCGATCGCCATCGTCCACTCCCACAACAGGGTTTTCAGAAGGGGCCAGTTTCCCGCCTTCAGTCAGTGTGAAGGTCAGCTTCGCCAGCAGCACACAATCTGAGTCATTTTCCGGCTCGTCTTTCGAGTAAGACTCGCTCTTGTTTTGCTGTGGCCCAACATCATGGCTGCAGTCTTTCAGCAGAGCGGGGCGCACCTCGGTGACCCAGGTGCGGAAGCCGGCGCGCAGGATGGCTTCTGCATCCCTTGGATCCACGGACAGCGGCCCGGTGTAAGGCGGAGAACCTGCTGGCGCTGAAGCCCCTGGCGAAGAAGAGGCCGGGTTCAGGGCTCGGACCAAGTCGATCATGCCCTGTTCGGTCAAGGAAGTGACGGGACTGGCCGGCGAGGCAATCACCATTCGCCTCAGGAGGTCGCCGAAGTCCCGCACCCCCCTTTCCTCCTCGGCCGCAGACGGTTCGACGCTCAATTTGAGCTCGAAGCCTTCGGTCACCCGGGAAGGAGCCAAGGTATCCTTCTCGCTTCTGCAAGGAGGGCCGGGTACGGGTACCGGGTCCGTATCGCATTCACGGTAGCACAGGACCACGTAAAGGGAGTAGTCACCCGGCGGGCTTGCAGGAGAAAAATCGTTGTACTTCTTTTTCAGGGCTTCCCGGTTTTTGTCATCACTCAGCCACTCGTCAAGATTTGCACATTGAGACTGCCGGATTCGGATGATTTTGCCTTGCGGGCTGACGGCCAATCCCGGCTCTACCACGACCATGGATGCGTTCATGTGAACCCGCAAGCCGCACAACGTTCCGTATCCATGCAAGGCACGGCTGTGCTGTCTGTCTCTCTCCTCCAGAAAGAAGTGTTCCTGCTCAAACTCGTCTGCGCCCAGCACCATTCCCACAGGGTAGTTCACGCGCTTGTCGGGATGGAGTCCTGTTTGGCGCGTTGCCATCGTTATGCAATCATCCATGGCTCATCTCCTCTCCGTTTTCGAAAAGCCGTCTAAATCGGCCTTGTCTCTTCGACCCGGTCCCGCCCCACGACCAGCCGCCTCGCGAGTCCCCAGGGATGAGGCTGACTGAGATATCCACCCGCAAGATAACTCGAACCGAGCGCTATCGCCGTCAACCGGCTGCTCTTATCGATGAGGGAGTCATAACCCAAGCGGGCCTCTCCCACGCGGAAAGCGGCCCAGTATCCCTGGACCTCAAAAAGGGTATGCGCGGGTTTCTCTTTCTCGACGACCCGCCTTACGCGCTCGATCATCGCGCCCCGCTCATCAGCGTGCGCGCCGACAGTAACCGGCACGAGCACCTTAAATTGATGGGCATTCCTCACGGTCGGCAAGACAATGGAAACGAATTGAATCCAGTCGCGAAGCTGAGTCCTTTCTTCAGGCATCCGATCGGGAAGCGGGATCTCATCGAAACGGGTAATCCCCGCCTTCCCCTGCGGGTCGTGCCTATCCTTCCATTTGCCGATCCGACCATAGCGGCGCGCCAGGAAGTCCCTGTAACTCTCAATGTCATCGGCAATGACTGCAGCATAGGTGAAGCCCAGATCGACACGAAGAAAGCGTTCCCAGTCGTTTGCCTCAACGTCGCCTGACGGCCTCACCGGCGGCATCGAGACCCTGTCGAAGGTCTCTATCGGTCTGCCCCAGGCTTTTTCAAGATCTTCAACCGTTTTGTAATGCAGCCGCAAATACGCCCGGTAACGATCGTGAAGCGGACCCGGCCCCTGGGCAGGACTCCACTGCAATGCCTCGGTCGTCACCCCAGGTCCTTCCGTTTCCTCGGGGTCGCCAAAGACCACCCCCGGGGCAATTCGAGTCTGATACCGCTCGACAATGCGGATCGAGAACGGACGCGGACTCGAGCGCGTGGGTGCGGAGTCCTCATCGAATATAGTCTCGTCCGGGCACGGATCGGTAGCCAGGCGGACGGCCTTGATGAGGCCACTCTCTGTTCCACGCTCCCTGAATAACTGGCGAGCATACTGGATGAACAGTCTCTTGCGAACCTCTTCCCAGTGAGGGTCAAGGACCGCATCGAACCATCCCGCCAACCAGTCGAGATACTCGGCCGGTACCGCACGGCTATCGAACAGGGCCTGGACCGATGCGATCCGGTCTTCAAGTGCTGTGTACAGGCCTTCAAAATTGGCCAGGAAACGCTCAAGAAAGCTGGCGGGCCCGGCTTCTTCGCGATAGACGGCCGGCAGATAACGGTTCAGGTATGAAAAACGGGGATAATAGATTCTGAGGGATCTCAGACTCGGCGTGCTCCTGCCGTTACCTCTCAGGACAAGTCTCAACTGGAGAAAACGGCCGCGAGCCGACTGGAAGAGCGTCTCCCATGTTCCACTGTCCAGCCCCTGCCCGACCCCATGAAAGGGCAGTTCCGGGCCATCGCTGCGGCGGTAGGGAGCCGGTTCGATCCGCCACGGCTGGAACTGAAGATCGATCTCAGTATTGGCCGCCCTGCTCCACACCTCCACCTTTGTCTCCGCCGGGATAGAGCCGTCGAGAAACAGACGATGCCACACGCAGTCCGGATCACCGCCGTCAAAGGCTCCTGGCGTTTCTTCTCGGCCCTCCGCCGCTGTTTTCGTCGCGATATATCCGGAATCCTGGCTTTCTGTTTTCGCTCCCGCCGGGGTGATGATGGTGCGCTCCGTGTCATACCTCGGATGCTTCTGCTCAACCAGAGGAACCCATTCCCCCAGGCTGTCATAATAGGCGCCGTCTCCGGAAGCGACGAGACCTTTGCCCCCGAAAAGGCGCATGGGCCAGAACTGGGCAAGGGCCTTGAGACTCTCGCCGTCCCGGTCCAGAACCATGGCGCCTCCATCGCTTATACCAGTCGCAAACGCATAGGCCTGATTTCCGTCCTGGGAAACGATAAGGAGGAGGCCGCTGACCGGCCTCCTCGGTCGTTCTATGGGAGGTTCCAGGCCAATCCCTTTCCCTGTTTCGTTATCCCCTTCGCCGGCATCAGGGACAAATGCAAAATCGTGCCCCTTTAGCCAAAAAGACGGCTTAATCTTCTCCTCCAGCTTGTCCTTGAGCCCTGTGGTCTCGTAGGGTCCTTCAAGCCCCTTGTCGAACGTGTAACGCCACACTCTGGAAAACGAGGAGCCACCGATCTCGGATCCGTTCTCGAGGAGCAGTGCCGAGCCGTCCGGGAGCCCTTCAACTGCGACTGTGTCTCCCTTGAGCTCGATGGAAGCTTCAGAGGAGATTTCGGCGACCCGCCTCGGAACATCAGGGTTCTTCGCCCCTGGAACAGGAACCAGCGGCCGGAAGATCGGTAAGGTCACGGTGCCGGCATCTGGTTTGCGGCCCAGGCAGACAATCTTCATGCGCCGGTCCAGGGCCCACAGACGGGCGGGTCTGCCGGAGGCTCGATCCAGGATCCACACTCCACCGGGGGTCGCCGGCGCCATGTCGAAGGGGGAAAAACTTTTGGGCCACAGGAGCTGCTGCGGCGGTCCACCTGCATGGAGGTCGAAAATGAGGAGACCTGAGGGGTCCATGACGCCGACGACCAAATAATGCTCACTGGTGACCGCAAGGCCCCGTAGTCGGGTGACCCGTGGAGGGGTGGACACCAGGGGTTTGAAGGCCTCCTTGCCTGCGGATGAGTCGCATTGAACCCCGTCGGCGGGCTGCCAGAATAAAGTCGTGGCCCCTGAGCCGCATGACCGGACCAGAACAGCTTCTTGCGCATCGTCAATCCAATACCAGTTGCCGTAGCTATCCTTGCCTGCACCCCGGCGGTTCTCAAGATGGGGGGCCTCGTCTTTGGGTGCCCTGGGAAATTGATACCCTTTAGCCGGAAGGATGAGCTCTGCTCGTCCTTCATCCCATCCGAGGGTTCGAAGAACCTCCTCGTTTTCTTCCCTGCCCCAGTCGTCAGTGAGCCTTACGTCTCCCGTGTTCCTGGAGACCGTGCAGGCCCCCCAATCGGCCTTGCCTAATAGCATGTGGAATCGTGTTCCGTTTGTGTCCATTTCATTGGCACTCTTCAGGAATAACCGGCACGGGCAGAGGAAGCACGGGTTTTCGACCTGCAGGCCCCACCCCTGCACCTGTTTCTGAAGTAATCGCGAGCCCAAGCGATTGTTTCCTCAAGTCGTTAAGAGGAAGGGCATCGCCTGAAGCCACAGAAAGTCCTCGAATCCTCGGGAGTTGAAGGCCTTTCATCGCGATAGCATCCGTTTGTGTAAGAGTCGCGTTCTTTTCCTCATCCTCGGTCGACGGCCCCTTGGCCAGGTAGAGCTGATTGACCAGGGATACACCCGGTACACGATCCACGACGGCGATCAACTGCTGGCTCAGGAGTGAGGTACTCAACGGCCAGCCGTTGGTCTGACCGAAAAGAGGGGTCCCGGTTGTCGATGTCTTCTCCGAGTTTGGATCTTGCGGCAGCGGTGAGAGGAAAGCTCGCAGTCCGGCCTTCACCGCCTCGCGAACCGATGCCGCGCTCGCACCCGGCTCAACCTTGATCCCTACGGAGATCCAGACGTTCACGTACTCCGGCCCAACCAGGTAGATCTCTGTGGTGACCAGCCGCTTGGGATCCAGGTGCTGACAAAGGGCATTGAGAAAAAGACGGTCGGGCTCCGGCGCGTCGGGCTGCACCGGATCGTATTTCGGAACCACCATCAGGGTCACCGCCCCGGGCGCATCCCCCGGCTCGTTAGGCGTCAGCAAGGGATTGTAAGCAGACAACACTTCCACCCTTCCCAGTTCGATGCCCGGCGTTCGGCCGGCAATGGTCCGAAAATCCTCGACCGTCACAAGACGGTCTTGATGTTGCAGGTAGCGGGAAATTTGCTTTTCCCCTTTCTCCACCGACTCTGCATCCGCTCCTCCCCATGTCGGCACCTCGTTGGACACTTTGAACCCAGCAGGGAGCATCGGCCCCCCATTCACGGCGCCCACCCCGACGTTTCCCCTCCGACCAAGACAATGGTCATATTCCGCAAGGAGCCTGGCGCCCAAAGCCGGCCGCTCTCCTCGCAAGCCGTCCCCGAACATGATCTCACCGCTTTCCGGAATGAGAACAAAAACCTTTGAGGGGCCTGGTTTCCGGGGAACAGCACCCGGGGAAAGACGTGGATCCGGCACAGGCACCTCTGGACCCGCAGCGAAAAGATCGTCGATCTCGTTCCATTGTTCAGAACCACTCTTTCTCGAAACCATCACCGAGACTGAACCGCGAATGACCGGGAAGCGTGACAGCCTGACCGTCTGGTCGGGTTTACCGGTACCGGGGGACAACTCCTCCGCGCTGATGTGAGCCTTCTGACTCACGCGCGCGGTGTTTAACCCAACCCAAAGCACTTTGAAAGCCGCCTGACCCGCTGCTTCGGTCGAAGAGGCGAGACTCACCCTGATCCAGGTGATCAGCCGGTCGTTCAATTCCGTGTCGTCCAAGGCGGGGGGCATGTTGCCTACCCCTGCCTCCAGGGGATCGATGTCGTCCCACATCCTCAGTTTGTCCTCTTCGGGGAGGGTGAGCTGGATGATGCCAGGCTCAGTCAGGATGTTGTCGGTCGTGATCGGTTCCAGTGTGCGATACTTGGGTTCGCGGCCAGGATCATCTCCCAGTTTGCCCCCTGCAGGGATATCGAAACGAAGCAGAGTTAGGGCGCTCTCCGACCTGCCGGCGGCCTTGCGCGACAAGCGAGCGTGATATTCATCGTCTGCAGTGAGACCGGGAACGAGTCCCAGGCTGATGGTCTTTCCGCCGATCTTGCGGCATACGTCGCGAAGAGAATAACTCTGATCTGCCGGGCGCTTCAGCAAGGCAATCCACAATGCCCCGTCCATGGTCTGGGTCGCCAAGGTAACCCCACCCTGGCGAGACGCAGCGCCGGGAGACGTGAGGGGAACCGCTCGATAGGTCGCCAGATCAGGGACGATGCCTTGGCTTTGATAGGGGGTGTAGAGTTTTCTGTAAGCCTCAATGATCTTCTGGTCGGAAACCACCACGGGTTGTTTGATAAAGACTTGCCAGTCCACGGGAAGCACATCCAGAGCAGACTGGGTAAGGAAAGGGACTTCGCCCGCCCGCACCTCGAGACTCCGGTCAAGCAAAATGGTCTCAAACGGCCCTCGCTCATTGCGAAACGTTACGAGTCCCTGTGCGGGTGTGGAGGGTTGCAGAGGAACCCCCAACAAGGTGAGAAATTTGCGGCGGTTCCGTTCCGGAATCTGGTTGCTTCGGTAGAGCAGGCTCTCCGTGAGAAACGCAAAGAGCTGGATGAGCGTCACACCCGGATCGCTGTCATTCCAATTGGTCCACTCCGGTGTGTGAACGGCGATGCGGGCCAGGGCTTCATCCACCAGGTCCTGGTATTTCCGATCCGATAGGGTGGGAATGGGTAAGGGCATGACTTGCTCCTATCCGGCCAAGATCAGGGTCAGGCTCACCCGCTCTCGTGCCCGGGTGGCCACCAGTTGATAGGTGATGGTCGCAACGGCGGCTCGCGGATCGTCAGGGTCCGCGTCCACGACGACCGATTCCACGCGTACCCTCGGCTCCCATACCGCCAGCGCATTGGCAATGCAATCCGAGATCGCGTGCCGGGTCGTGACCGTGTTGGGCTCGAACAGGTAGCGACCCAGGCTCGCCCCGAATTCCGGGAGCAGAATGCGCTCGCGAAGGTTCGTCATAAGGATGACCCGGATGGCTTCTCGCACATTCTGCTCACCTTCGGACCAAACGATCCTTCCGTCTGCCCCGACACGCGGCGGGAAGCTGATGCCTCGCCCGAATATGCGCGCTGGCTGGCTCATGGGTTCTTCTTTCCTTTAAAGCCCGGCAAAGGAAAACAGATCATAAAATAGGGAAGCCACCGAAAAATCATATCGAGCAAACTGACAAAGACCATCAACACGATGAGGGCACAGATCGTAATGATGGGAATGGAGAGAGAACAGATCGTTCCGGCGGTCGCGCCGCTGCTGTCGCTGCAAGGACCCTGGTCGGGCACCGACAGATCCTTGTGCAGCGGCCAGGGCAGAACCGAGCGAATCAGATCGCCCAAACCAAGTCCCTTGACCCGTTGAATTTGGCCGCACAGGATGTCCGACATCATGAACGCCGTGTTCTTGTCGAACTTGCGCAGTCCCGCAGGGGTCGTATCAAGAGGCAACCCGATGCGGATAGGGCGCGCAGGGGCGTCAGGATCGAAAAAACCGGCCAACTGAAACGGAACCGTCCGCTCGCTAAGCACAGCGGGCTGAAAGTCATACCCGCACTCGGGCCTTTCAAAGACACACCGGATCACGAACCATGCCTCCCCGGTCCTCAGAGGCACCCGGGCCGCTTCAGGGAGCGGCGGCGCCTCTTTGGCCGGTCTTTCGGGCAGGGCCGCTTGAATCAGGTTGCCCACTCTCTCGATACGCTCAAAGGCCGCCTGCCGACGCTCCAGTCGCGGGTCTTCCTTTTTCCTCTTTTTGACCGCGGCCGCCTGCCCGAAATCGAACACCGGCTGGTCGAAGTACTCCGGATCGGCCAGCGGGAAGATAAAGGTCGGCCACTTTGCATCAGGGGCGGCGCGGTCGTAGGAACCCGTTACGCTTTCCAGGTCCCTTTCGATCTGATTGGCCGAGGGATCTTGCGAACTCCCTTCCCATATGGCCGCCAGCGCCTTCGAAAGTGACGGAATGATCATCCCTTTGGCGTAATACCCATTGGTGAGCTCATTGATCAGCGTCTCCTCGATCCTGATGCGCTGCAGTGCTTCAAAAAGGTCCCTCTCCTTATCGTTGGCAGGCTCGGCGCCCGTCTTCACGGCTTGCCACACCCCATGGAGATGATCCTCCAGAAACTTGGCAAAATCGAGGAGGATGTACCACGAAGCAGTCTGGATCTGCTCTCGTGAACCCTTGAGGGATTCGATCAGTTGAGCCGGTGAGGGTTTCTTGTCATCGGAAGCGTTGACCGGATTGTCGAACTCCATGGCCCTTGCGTTCTCTGCAAATTCAATCACCCCTTTCCAGGGCTCCAAGATCAGGGTTCGGGCAAGAATCATGCGAGGGTCTTCTGTTTCAGCGGAATTGCCCCCCGGCGGCCCCTGAGATTCCTTTGTCTGAACGCGGAGAGAAGCTCCCAGATACTCCTCCCGCTTTGTCACGGGCACCACTCCTGTGAAGAGTCTTCGTCTCCTTCCCTCGTCCTCTTCAAAAGTTGCCGGAAACAACGACAAACGCTCTTCTCCCGGGACAAGGGTCGGAGGGACGGACTGAGCCTCAGGGACAATCCTTTCCCATGCCCTGCCCTCCGGCGCGGCGACAAAGGCATATTCATCCCATGAATCATCGGGCGCGTTTTTACCGGGCTGGGACGTTTCCGCCGGAAGCAGCCGGCGTACGACAAATCCCACCCGTTCCTGCAACTCGGTATTGAGTTTATGATCTCCGAGGATTGTGGGCTTGCAGATAAGGCAGGCGCTGACCAGGTAATATCGCTGGTGAGCGGGGTGATAGAGTTTCAAGGGAGCTTCTCCGGGCGTCTCGGGCTCAGGCAGAGAGGATAGCTTTCCCGTTCTTATCCACTCTCGGATGAGACGCAGCCGATCCATTTTCCGTTCCGCCTTGGACCGGGGCAACTGAGGTTGAACCGAAGCCCCCTGCGGCCGAGGGATCGGGTTCCGCCATGTCTCCGGCCGAGCAAGGATCGTAGTCATCTCCAAAGGGTTTCTCTCGAGCATTGCGAAAAACTCGTCCATGAACGAATCCGTGGCAAACCGCAGTAAGGCAGGACGCTTCATTTCAGGGCGCATGCCTTCATCGGAAACCCGCTGTGCGAGCCAAAGGGGAGACGGTGGCATCCATGCAACGTTGTGGGCCTTCATGGGATCACCATATGTTCCCTGCACCCGGTGTGTAAGAGGCGCTGATGACGGACTGGGAAATGACCGTATCGGCCTGCACCACCCCGCTGAATTTGGACATCCCCGCATTCACGGTGACCATGCCCGCTGAAACCTCAACGGTACTGGCGTTGATCGTCACCTTGGCCGAAGCGGTGACGGTAATGCCGCCGGTCTCCAGCTTTACAGAGTTTCCGTTGCTGTCGGAGATGTCAATCGAACCGGGACCGTCCTTCATGGTGACTTTCTGTCCGGCCGGTGTCTCCAGGATCAGTTGCTCTTGGCCATTGTGGTCGTCCAGGGTCACCTTTACCCCATTGCGTGAGCGGATGACCTTGTGATCATTGTTTCCGGTGCCGTCCATGGTTTCCGGTGGCGAGTCCTTTCCGTTCCAAAGTCCTCCGATCACATAAGGTCGTCTCGGGTCGCCGCCCTCAAAGAGGATTAACACTTCGTCATTGACATCCGGGATAAACCAGGTGCCGCGATTGGCCCCACCCATCAGGGTCGCCATTCGAGCCCACGTTTCGTATGCCGCGCCTCCCGGGTCGGGCGACCAGGGGAGCTTGACCTTTACGCGTCCCTGCCCGGCCGGATCCTTGATGTCACTGACCAACGCCGTATAGACGCCGTAAAACAGGCCCCCCGCGCCGATCGGAAGACGCGGGTTCGAGAGAGCTTCCATCGCCAGCACGTCTATCATCGGATCACCTTCCCAGGCCCGGTCTTTCAGCGACAAATTCAGTCCGCAGACCCCTCAGTCCGTCAAAAACATGTTGCACAGCCGACACGTAATACTTGCCGCTGAATAGGGGACCCAGCTCCCTCAATTCCACATAACTGCCGACCCGCAGACGGGCATCGGGCTCTGCCACGCCCCGGCCGACGATAAAGCGACGGGCGAAACGTTTAAAATAGGCCTCCGCAGTGGCCTGGGCTTCATCACGAGACAGGGGCACCGTATGGACGACAGCATCCTTGCGGCTCCCTAAGGTGCTTTGCAGGATGCTGGCGCCGCTGCTCCCGCCCTGAAGCTCGCTGCCCAGGATTGAATCCCTTGCTTCATGCCCTATGGCCTCCTTCCCGTCCACGTCCCAGCCGCTCACCGACAGGCTGGTTCGTTGATGGGCCAGATCGGCGGAAACAGAAAATTCGCGAAGGGTGCCGGGGTAATCCATGGTCACAGAGCCCCCATTACGCCTGGAGCGTGATTCGGCATAAAGGGTGGTTCCATCGACCCACAGCTCGGCGTCGATGGAACGCGCCCGCTCGCGCAGGAAGGCGAGATCACTCTGGTTGACTTGAGCCAACACCGTGTAGGCCGGACCGCTCACATTGACCGATGGGGTTAGACCATGTTCGTTTGCAATCTGGGTGATCACCTGTGCATCCTTCACCTGCCCAAAGCTCCTGGTGCGACGGGTCATGCGCAGATCCTGAAATCTGTCTTCCGCCAACACCGTAATTTGCGGCGCCCGATCGCGTGGAAATTCTGCTTCAAGGCAAGTGATGCGACCGTCGAAGATGGGAGCTTTTGTGGGACCGGAGCCGATCAGCACTTTCCATGGCTTTCCGAAATCGAGCAGGGATCGGTCAAAATAGAGAAAACCTATGCTCCCCTTTTTCTCGCCCCAATTGCCGATCCGTGCCTCGCACTGATATAATCCCTGATTCGTTTCGGAGACCAGCAAACTCAACAGCCCATCGGTCAGGTCGGGTTGATCCTGACCTGCAATCTGAACGATTGGTCTGGCGGCGAAGACGGTCCTCTGATTACCACGATCGGCCATAGGCCCTCTCAGTCAGCCCGGACCCGGGCCGCTCGTTCCATCCGACGTTTCAGCATTTGGACCACGTCCTCCGGCCCAAGGGATTCTGTCTGACCTGAAGCAGCCCCGGAGGCGGATTCGGGCTCCGGAGCCGACGCTTCAGGAACCACCTCAAATTCATTAATGATCACCCCCATGCGCTCTCTCCTTCATCACTCCCCGAACCCCTCAGATCCTCGTTATGTTCAAGTCAACGAGTTGTCCAGGGTTCAGGAGTCGCGGGTTCTCAATATGGTTGGCCTCGGCAATGGCCTGCCAGTCGCCGCCCTTGCCACTGTTCGCCACCATCATTTGAAGACTGGTGCCTGCGCTTGCCTGGGAAAGCGGCCGGCTGCCCGGGCTGAGGGGACCGCCCGTAGGGGAGACATTCGGGTTTATGGTCGATTGAATCTCCTGTTTGACCAGGCTAATCGTCACCCCGGCCCTGAGAGGGACCCCTTCGGCAGAGAAATACTCCAGAGACTCCTCCATGGATTCCATGATGCCGTCGAATTGGAACGTGCCCCAGGCAAACCGAACCGAGGGGGGGAGGAACGTGTTCTTGTCTAACTGGCTTGGTTTGGGGGTGATGAAATAGGCGACCTTGCTGGTCAACTGCTGCACATCCCGCTCGCTTTGGCCCGTCTCCGCACTCACATCGAACCAAAGCTGGACACTGAGCTTGGTGACTCCTTTGCCTACGTATTGGATGGCCGCGTTGCCGCGCTGGTCGCCCGGCCGGGGTTTGGAGTCCCCTTTGGCATTTTCCGGGGCCACAACCTGATTGGAAAAGCTGACCTTCAAGGTCTCTGGATTGAACTGCACCTTGGACCAGTTGCTCCTGTCGGCCGTTGGCTGGCCGCTCTCGTCCAATTCCTGCAATTCGGCTTTGGTCAGTATGACGGAATTCGGCATCTGTTTCTCTATGACCTCCTATCCTCAGGGCCGCTTCAGGGTCAGTGATTCATAAGCGAGCTGTAATTCCTCGATCGCCACAATGCCGTCCTTGGCATTGAGGGCCGGCGCTTTCAGCTTAACGGGAAGGCACCGCTTGAGCACAAAACGCACCCTCTCGGTTTTCCCGTCCGGTGCTAAAAGGACCACTTCAGCGCTTCTGGCGCGCAGACTCACTTGTCCCGGCTGCACCATTCGTGTGAACCAGTCCCACAGGTCAAAATTGGGCGTCATGCCCCGTTTTAGAGTCAACTGGCCATAGCCAAGAGGTCCGGCCAGGCGGAGCTGTTCGCCGTTGTTGCCGCCTTCACGAATGGTCTTCACCTCCATGGTCATTTCCAGACCGTCACACTCGGAGAAGGCCGCGCTGCAGATCTGATTTGAGACACCTTCCACCTCGATCTCAACAGCGAACTTAAACGCTGAGAAAGGGTGATACGGGGTGTTTTCAAAGGCCGGGTTCGTCATGCCCTATCCTTCCAGAATCTTCAAACCGCTCGCACCGGTCTGGATCAAACGAATGGTTATGAACTGCAGAGCCCGGGCAGGCGCCACCCTCAACTCCACGATAAACCTGTCAAGGTCAAGGCTCTGAGGGGTGTTGATCGTCGGCCCCGTATCGACCTGATATGAGCTTTGAGGCGTTGCGCCAGCAAAGGCGCCCTTCATGAATAGGCCGTCGAGAAGGGATTCGAAGCCGCGCTGGACCATCCGACGGAACGCATCATCATTCGGCTCAAAGACATAGCGTGCACCCTCGCGCACGGCCAGACGTCGCAGCAGGATAAGAAGGCGCCGCACGTGAATCGGCCGCATAAGAGGATCCTTCGACAGAGTAACGGCACTGAGCGACAAAAACCCACGAGGTTCATTTCGAATAATGTTGATGCGGCCTTCCTGCAGTTCCAGAAGCCTTTCCGGGCACAGCCTCGGGGTCATCGCCGCGGGGCCCTCATAGGGCTCGTTGGCAGGGGCGATCCAGGCTCCGCGAAGCAAGGCGCGGCGCGCAATCATTCCGCACACGGCGCCCTCCGGCGGCAGGCTCCGGAGCGTGATGGTTTCCGTGGCCCCGCGCTCCACCAGCCATGGATGGTACAAGGCTCCGAAGCTCAAGGTCCGGTCGGCCTCATTACCAAATTCCCTGTTCAGACGGCTCACATACGCCAAGGCCTCGTCTTCACGGTAGTGCACCGGCAGGGAGAGAACGGCGAACAGGTCGCCCCGGGCCGCACACAGCCGGAGCAGTGCCTGGTGCACCCTTTGCCCCTCCGGCACCTCTGTATCTCCCGTGGTGGGCGCAAGCTGCCAGGCAAGGACCTGCGAAACGCGCACGGCTTGTCCTTCAGACCATGGACCAGTTCCCCCGCTTGACTCGCCCCGGACCCTGTAGAAATAGATGCCTTCACCTCGGGTGAAGGCTTTCTCGTTCAGGCTCCCCGCGTAGACCTCCACCGCATCGCTAAAATCCGGTTCCATCGCCTCCTCGAGTCGGTACAGGCCAGCCTTCGGCACTGCACTTTCCGGCGATTCTTTCCACATCACCACATAGCCGCCGCGCTCATCAGGGGCGCTGATTTCCAGAACGGGCGAAGCAGGCCGGTTTAAATCTTTGAATTGTCCCTTCACCCCTTCAGGACGAGGCGGACGGCAGATCTCGGTCGGCTCCTTTGGGCACTCAGGCTTGGGAAGAGGTGGTGACTTCCCTGTGCCCGGCTGCCAGGTGCGTTGCACAGCATCAGGTACGGCAATCAGGGTCGCCTCATCGATCTCCAAGGCGGCGTGAATACCGGTCAGTCTGCGGGGAGCATGTGATTCGTAGCGCAAAAAGTCGGCCGTTGCCATGACCCTATCGGTACGCGTCCCGGACAAGGCGGGGTCCAGGAAGAGGTCCCCCGAGAATCTGGCCAGCCCGTCCCTTTGAAGACGGCTGCGCGATGATGGAAGAGCAGGGCATAATTCCTCCCGTTTCGGGAAGGCATCGCTCATGCCCAAGGGGATAAAGAATATTGTATCCGTTGGGATCGTTGCTTCTCCCGCCCAAGGACCGCTGACAGGAAACCGGGGATGACGAACATCGGCCCAAAGACCCCTCAATTGCGGTTTTTTGCGGAGTTCGGAATCGAGTTCCCGGGCGAACAACCGCTCATCCGACGGCAAATCAGCCCAGTACCGCTCACTGCCCGGTACAAAGGACAGATCCGAAGCCTTCCAGGATTGTTCAACATTGGATTGATGTCCCGTGGGAGCGCCTTGGACGATAATCTCAAAGGTTAGGCGTTCGACAAATCCCGCCTCCGAGGCCGGGGGACTGCTCACACCCTGTGGGCTCCTGGATCTCCACAAACCGGATCCGGTGATCTCGATCTCAACACCGGGAGGGGACGAAGCGATGGGGCTCCGCTCAACCGGCCTCACCTCCCTGATGTTCAACCACAACTCCTGACCCATGGATCCGCCTAAATCGAGTCGCATAAAAGAGCCGGGGTTGAGCGCATCGGCCGAGCATACGGCGAGCACCATCACGATATGATCGGAATCCGCCATGGATAACCGCCTCAGCTCAGCGTCTAAACGATAAATACCCTGTGACCATGCAACCACGTTGATTGAGGCACCCGGCGGACTTCCCGGTTCAAACGGCACGGCACTCTTCGGCCGTTGGGCTGTGAAGCCGAGTCCAACCGTCCCAATTGCCCAGACTTCTCCGGCCTTCAGACCGGGGAGTGTCGGTGGAGAGCCGGATGGGGCGTTCCGTGAAGTTTTGACTTCTTGCACCGGGAGGTAGAAAGCGAGGTCGTTGGCCCCCGTGAAAGTGAAACGCAAGAGGTCGCCCGGAACAACGACAAACGCAGAGGACAGGGCGATGACGCACTTCTTATCCTCGTCCATCCAGATCCGGGCAGCCCCCAGAGGTTGCCTCAACAGGGTTGTGCCCACTCGTAAACCGTCGGACCAGCTTCCTTCGGAACGCGCATCGGCGTAGGCTTGAGAAGGCAGGAAATGTCCTGGTGACGAATCGGACGCGGACAGCAGTACCAGTCCCGGGATGGGAAAACGGTTCGCGGTTGCCGGTAGGTAGTCCCCTTTGCTTGGCCATATTTGATTGCTTCTGTCACGCCACGCCGCCACCCTTATGACCCAGCAACGCCGGCCTCCATTGGCAAAAAAGGCACGTACGGCAGGTGCAAGGTGCGCATTGACTCTTTCACTCTGCCTTTCATCCCACACGAGGGGCAGGTCGTCACCAAAGACATCCCTGAACTGGGAAGGGTCCTCGACCATGACCGGCAGATGAAGAGGCCCGGAAGCCGCGAACCCGACAAAAACGGCCACATCCATGCGTGGCAAGAGCTCCGTCAGAAGTGGCGGCTGCACCTCGAACCGAACACCCGGCAAACGGGGTGATAGACCATGCACAGTCATATTTAGGCCATTTCGAGCCTTTCGTAGGCCAGGACCAGTTCCTCCATGGCGACATCCGTACCCTTCGCATTCAGGGGGCCGCTGGTATGTTTGATAATGCGGGCCCTTTTCAACGTCCATTCCTGAACCACGGCGGAATGATCTTCGTTCTGCAACTGGATGACTACGTTCCGCAACGCATCTTTCTGATCCCCGTTGCGGATCTGGTCCAGCCATTTGTAAAGGTTGAGTGAGCCGATGACTCCCCTCTTGAGGGTGACATCCGTGGACTTGTTCAATCCTGTGATCTTCCTGACGCTGTTCTCCTTCTCGTTTCCATTGCGATATTCGGCAACAGTCACCTCCATCCCGATGCCGCTGCACTCCTGGAATCCGGCTTCGGGTCCGTCCGTGTTGCCGTCTCCCAGGTTCACCAGGAAGTTGAATTGGACGTAAGGCCGGTCGCGCAAAATTGCCATGGTCTCCTCCTTATTCTGATGTTAACTTTTCCGATCCGCAGTCCACTGGCCGATGCGGAAAATCACGAACTCGGCAGGTCTGAGTGGAGCTACGCCGATCAGGCACACAAGCCTGCCGTTATCCAGATCATTCTGTGTCATGGTAGAGCGGTCGCACTTCACAAAATAGGCTTTATCGGGCTTGTCGCCGAGCAGAGCGCCCATCTGATATTCGTTGAAGAGAAAATCCTCAATAGTCCGTTTGACATTCGCCCACAGCGCCTCACCGTTGGGCTCGAAGACGGCCCATTGCGTCCCCTTGTCTATGGACCTTTCGAGATAAGCAAAATATCTGCGGATATTGACGTATTTCCACTCAGGGTCCGAGCTGATCGTCCTGGCTCCCCAGAGCCTGTAACCCCGCCCCTCGAAGAAGCGGAAACAATTGATGCCTTCAGGATTGAGCACTTCCTGCTGGCTTTTGTTGAGCGTCGTCTCGAATCCTATCGCCCCGCGCACCACCTCGTTGGCGGGCGCCTTGTAGACAGCGCGCTCTATGTCGTTTCGGGCGTAGATGCCTGCGACGAAGCCGCTTGGCGGGAGGCAGATTTCAGTCCGTGTGACGGGGTCGTTCACCCTTACCCACGGGTAATAAAGCGCCGCGTGCCTGGAGTCGTAGCGCGCTCTCATTGCCCTCACTCCAGAGATCGTCTGATCATCGGCAGAATCCAGGACCGCTATCCTGTAGCGCATGTTCTCAGCATGTGAAATGAGCTTGCCGATAATAGCGGCAGCATCGGAACCGTAACCATTCTCGTATTTAAAGGTTGAGCCGGGGGCTGCCACGATGGATATGTCCTCTATGTCCTCAAAGGCCTTCAAGCCCGTTTTTCTGTCCTTAACATCCACCGTACCCTCGTATTCGGCGGCCGACGGTCTCTCCCCATCACAGCCGCCTTCAAGGATCAGTTCGATGGACCGGTCGGGATCGGCGGACTTGTCGTCGGAAAGTTTCGCACATATACCCGGATACGGAGGAGAAGCGAGGGGAGCGGCGGCTTTCGAATATGCATCGAGGAGGCTCAACACACCGATGCCGTCCTGGATGTTGCTTTTGCCGGTATTTTCATCCCTCCCGAGTTCAATAACAACCGGCAGCCTGCGCTCCAGATCAAGGCTTGCGGGCCTTGACGCGAACCTGTCAAACAAGGAGTCCGGCTCGCCCGCCCGGCTTTTGTGCCCAGGATGAAGCGGAAGCCCCTCGTACACGACGGGCTGGAAGTCTTCGCCGCCCATGACGGCGACGGTCGCGGTAACCACACAGAGCTTGTCGGCGCACCTCGGGTCAACGTCGGACAACGCCGACAGCTCCACCTGGCCCGGAGGGCTCAAAACGCCATCATAGTAAGCCTTGAATCGCCATTTTGTTTCCTTTGTGGCTGCGTCCGCATACGATTCGGCGATATAGAAAGCCCCGTATTCTTCGAGTGGGGAGGCCGGCGGAGAGGCGCACGCCCAGCGCTCGATCCAGACAACGTCTCCCTCGGACAGCGTTTTAGCGGCGCTGCCCACGATGTTCTGCCCCTTTTTCAGCGTGAGCCGCACGCGCATCTCCCCCAGTTTTCCGGGAAAGCGTGCCCGAACCCTGATCGAGTCCGCATCCTGTGCGCTGTTGGAAGACCTCATCCAGCTATGAGCGTAACCCTCCTCCTTGATTCTTGTTCTTTTGCCCTCGTTGTCTCTTTCGTAGATCGGAGTGAATATCCGGGAGATGTAGAGCCTTTTTCCACCCTCTTCGAAGAAGGACCGCACCGCATGCCACATGTAATTGTGCATCTCCTCGAAGCTTCCGTCCTTGCCGGTGAATCTAAGCTGCTGTCCGTCCCCATAGACCCTCTCAAACTCACCAAGACTCGTGATGATATCCGGCTCAATGTCTACGGGACCGTATCGGGTGGGCCCGACAAAACCGGTTGTCGTGGTGCTGACGCCTTCGATTGATTTTGAACGAAACGAAGTCTCTTCGACATAAACTCCAGGTGCTAAGTATTCTGGCATAGCAAACCTCCTTTTTCGAATGGCTCTACTTTGTGTCGATATAAAGTTCGGACATAATTTGGGGTGGACTTCCCGCCACTCCCGTTTTCAAGACCAATTCCTTCCCGTAGGTCAGCTCCTCGGAAAAATCCGAAACGGACGGCTCAGCGATCGGTGATCCAGGCAGCCAGGTCCAGATTCTCGCTGGAGATTGATTGAAGAGACTCTTCAATTCCGGCAACTTTTTATCCATAGATCCCCTGCGCCGAAGTTCTTCGTCCGATAGATACGCGATCTTTGCGGGTTCGTAATACATTCGAATGGTCACTTTCCATTTCTGCTTCGACAAGGGAACGAGTGTCGATGGGGGCGGTGAAGACTCCTCCGGGGTGGGATATGGGAAGAGAACGGCGATTGCGCCTTTATCGTTTGCGATTCCGTACCAATCCCGTCCCTTGATCTGAACCTCCATAACGGCATGGGCGGCATCACGCCCTTTGGGGTATGCGCCGGTGGGGTATTCTTTGAGTTGAGCACGAATAACACCGATTCCTGGTGGAACCCGGCGCGCGGGTTCTGAAAACAAGAGCCCTGGGGGTCTGATAAAGGACGGGGGGCTTGAAGAGCCTAATCCAAGTTTCCGGTCCAAGAAGGCTCCTTTGGGGGTCGGCACCTCCACAGAAAAAACCACTGGGACAAAACGGTGTTGGTGATCTTCTGCCTTAACGACGAAATGTTTCGGGTTCTGTCCTCCCTCGGAGTGTTTTGGCACCGGATATTCAAACCCATGCAGCCCGGGCAGACCGCGGAATGCATAGATGCCTGACGGCGTCCGAAAAGCCTTGATCGGATGACCATGACCGTCTTCGCGCCAGGCCGTAACAGCCAGGTCGTCATCGCCGACCTGGACGTTCTGAACCAGATCCCAAAAACGAATACCGAGAAGAGAGACCATTCTCGTTTCTTCAATCGGCAGGCAGGCTTCGCATTGCCCAAACAGCCTACTGCTCTTGAGCACCTGTGCGCTCATCAGCAGCCCATTCTCCTTTCAGTACCCTCTCCCGAACCGGCTTGCCCTCTGCAACGGTCAGTTCTGATTCAATCCTTAAATTTCGCGCCACATAGGGTATGGAGAGGTAGTATTTGCTGTCCGTCATGGCTTCCCATAACTGCTTCATGTCTTGGATTGATAGCTCACTCAGGCCAACCTCTATGGTTTCATCAGGCCAAAACACATGACCATCTTCACCGTTCAAGTGACCGGCCGGAAGAATGGGCATGTCCTCCAGGACCCGCATCATCCAACCTACGGTTGCCTGCTGTGTATGGGCGTCGTCACACCAGACGGTTAACAGAAAATGAAGATCGATCGGCAGTTGAGTTTTCTGTCGTTTCCCATCCGGCAGGATGCGGCCGCTTGGTATCCGATGGCTGGTGTTCGGGCAAATGCGGTAAAGGGACAAAAAGACCGTGTTCTGGGCGGGAGGGCTTTGTGAAGAGTGCTTCGGTAAATTCAAACCGAAGGCAAATAACGGAGACCTCTGCTCAGACTTGTAGGTTGTCTCCAGCAACCTGATCACCGCTTTGCATACCGCCATGATCGCCCGATGATTAGCCATTAACGCGCCTCAGCAAAGCTTATGAGCCATTTGAATCAGAATACGAATCTTTAACAAGGTGGCGGACTTGAGTGCTCCTCGGCTTTGTAACCTTCAGACCTATTTTGCCAGGACGAGCGCTCTTCCTGCCTAGTCGGTTTTAATATCCCCAAACTCCCTTTCGTACTGCACAATGCTCTCCCTGAGCGTTTGCATGAACGTCTTCGCATAAACCGGCGCCGTAACAATTCTGGTGTGAAAGGATACGTCCCCTGATTCGCCTTGCGCCTGGCCGAAGTCGAAGAGAAATTCGAAGGCGTTGTGGCCGACCTTGAAGTAATTGGCGTAACGTCCGCTGATCTTGCTGCCGTCTGCACTCCGGTTATTGCTTATTCTCATAAGTCCATCAGCCTCATTTCACGCACACTCCGCTTGGGTAGGGATAATAAAGGCCTTATTCATCAGGTCTCGCAAGATCAGCGCCAAAACTCAACTTGTCGCTGGTGTGAGATGTTAACTCCCGGATTTTGCGTGAAATCTTTCTTTCCCGCGATGTGGAAGATCATGACGGCAGGTTTTCGGGACAGACACCTTTGTTACACGTCACGCACTCCATGGCGGAGTTGATCAAGGGGTGAATCATTTCGGTGGGGGAGAGAAAAGACTGCAGAAAGCGTTCACTTACCGCTGATAACTTTCTAGGGAAAGCATCATTCCTGCAGTGTAACAAGGACATGTTACAACAGCCTGTGACATGCGACAGTATAGAATCAGCCGAAAAAGCAACCATTGCGCAGAGACAGATCTTGCGTCTCCCCTGCGTTGTTCGGAAGAAAGTGACTTATGGGTTACGAGTTTCTTTGGCGACAGGTTGATGATCAGCCTGGCCCGCCGCTTGTTCTTGCTCGACGATGTTGTACTTGGTTATTTTCCGGTAGAGTGTCATTCTCGACCAATGGAGTTTTCTGGCTGCTTCAGTCTTGTTCCATTTCGTATCGAGCAAGGCCGACAAAATCCGCTTTCGTTCGTGTTGCGGAACGTTTTCGGTTTCTTTCAGCTTCTGCTGAAAAGGCTTCGGAAGGTCCGCAAAGGCAATCCGTTTGTGAGGGAGATTGATAAAGGTCGCCTCCAGGAGGTTCATCAGCTCCCTCACATTGCCCGGCCAATCGTAGCGCATCAAAGAGAGCGTGGCTTCGTCACTTAACCCCTGAATGTTTCGCCTGTATTTGCGGTTCAATTTTTCTATGCCATGCGCGACGAAGCGCTGGATGTCTTCTTTCCTTTCCCTCAGCGGAGGAAGATGGATTCTGGCAATGTTCAGCCGGTAGTAGAGATCTTCCCTGAACTTGCCCTCCGAGATGAGTGTTTCAGGATCCTTGTTCGTCGCTGCCGTCACTCTCACATCCAGAGGGATGACTTTCCCGCTGCCCAGACGATAGATTTCTTTGCGTTCGACCGTTCTAAGCAATTTGGCCTGGGCAAAGGGTGTCATGTCGGAAATCTCGTCCAGGAAAACCGTTCCCCCATTTGCCACTTCAAATTTACCCGGATGGTTGCTCACGGCGCCTGTGAAAGCGCCACGCTCATAGCCGAACATCTCGCTCTCCACCAGGGTATCGGGCATGGCGGCGCAATTCACGCAGACAAAAGGCTTCGCCCTCCTCCGGCTTTTCTCGTGGATGAGGGATGCGACGAGTTCTTTGCCTGTACCCGTCTCTCCCGTGATCAGGACCGTGCTGTCCGTGGCTGCAACCCGTGAGACAAAGATAGCAATTTCCCGCATGGGTCTGCTCTCACCGATCATCTTCTGATAACCCTGGGTGGCGGCACCGTTGATTTCGCTTCGCAAAACCCTGGATTCGATGCTGGTGAGAAGGTCCTGGAAGCAAAAAGGCACTTTGAAATAATCATTCACGCCTGAACGGAGAGCCGCAACAGCCAGGTCTTCCGAACTTTGGTCCGTAATCAGGATGAGCGGGACCTTTTGATCAATAGATCTGATCTCTTTGACCAACTTCAATTTCTCGAAGGGATGGCGGCCTTTCGAGCCGATGATAATGAGGTCCGGGTTTTTTCGGTGAATGAAAGAAACGGGATGGGAGTGCGTGGGTAAAAGCGTCACATCATATTCGAGGCGAAGAAGCTGGTCCCTGAGATCTTCCCGAGGCACTTCGCCTTCCCTGGCAATCATAATTTGCTTATTACGCATATTTCACCTCTCTATTCAAAAGGTGGTGGCAGGGGGTTGAAGAACGCGCGGAAACCATCTCTTGGGCTGATAGTTATATCTAGCTTGGTAGAAGTCAAGTTAGATTTAAGTGAGAAGATCGGTGAGTCCGTGGCCGCCGAAAAGGTTTGGTTTCTCCGTTTACAGGGATACCTTGTTTCGACCTTCCTTCGACATAGGGAAGAAAGGGGGAAAGGAGACGATTTCATGGATCCAGCATTCTATGACATCAGACGCTGGAACCGCCAAAGTTGAGAAGTTTTGTCATTTGTTTTTCGGAGGGGGCAACCTGGAAATCATCGAATTCAAATTCCATGCCATCCATCCATCGTGCTCATCCGCGCTCGCGGGAAACCCTTGCCTCTCGCGAAGCCTCTAGAATCGTGGAATTTCCAGAATTGAACCGACAAACGCCAAGAGTGCTCCCTGGTAACGCCGCAAGGAGCGCTCCTGTGTGCGAGATCTCGTTGCACAACTTGCTGGGCACCTGTGCACATTATGCTATCTAGCCCCCTGCCCATACTGCCTGAATTTGTCCATGACCTTGACCATTTCGTCGTCAGGCAGAAGGGCCGGGTCTCCCAGGGCTTTTACCTGACAGTAGACGCGGGCCAGGTATTCCACAATCTCGGCCACCGCAAAAGCGCCGGCCAGGCTGTCCCCCACAGCGATCATCCCATGGCCGGCCATGAGCACGGCATTGAACTCCTTCAGCGCCTCAGCCACATGGTGAGCCAGTTCATCGGAACCAAAGGTGGCGTAAGGGGCGAGAGGCACTTTTTTACCCGAGAAGCCGACCAGGTAGTGGAAGGCAGGGATCTCCCATCCCAGGCAGGCCAAAGTTGTCGCATAAAGGGAGTGGGTGTGAACCACAGCCTTCACCTCTTTCCGCCTCCGGTAAAGCGCCAGGTGAAGAGGCAGTTCCGAGGACGGCTTTCCCCGACCTTCGACCTTATCTCCTTCCATGGTAACAACCGTGACCTGAGACGGCTTCATCTCGAAATAATCCGTCCCGCTGGGGCTGATGGCAATCAATCCTTCACGCCGAACGGCTACACTCAGATTTCCCCCTGTGGCCACTGTGAGACCGGAGGTCAGCAGTTTTTTCCCGAAGCGGACAATCTCCGTTCTTTCTCTGATCAGCCGCATCTCATCATTCTCCTGTAGTGATTTGCCTTCAACACATACCACTCGCCTTCATGAAATGTCAAACCGGCAGGATGAGGGAAAAATTCAGGAGGGAAGTCCTGTTGCAGACCTATGGCTGCAACCAAACGCTTCTCCAGAGATTTTTACTTCCGGAAAGGCTGGGGCCGTCTTGTGGGGATCGTGCGTCGCCTAGGCACGGGTCGCGGGGTAATCCGCCGGGTCCGGGCCTGTGCCCTTTTGATCACTTGCATTTGCCTGGCGTCAAGGCTTGGGAAAAGAAAGACTCCCACGATCTCGTCATCGTCGTCGAAAACGAGGCTGTAGCTTGTCTTTGAAAGGATTCTTTCCAGGCCTTCTTCGAAAGGCAATCCGTTAAAAACCACGGAGACCTTTTCCTGAAGCAAGCTTTCTCCTGCTTTGAACCAGATCCCTGTCTCGTTCTCGATCTCCTCGGCCACGGTTTTGAGAGGAGAATCTTCCACGCGGGCGGAGAAGGTCTCTCCTTCGAAGTCCAGGGAAAGGTCCTCTCCCATGGCAGGGCCCGGGCTGTTCAAGAGGACCACGAAGAAAATGGCGATGATTGCAGAAAATCGGGACATCTCAATCCATTAAAGTGAGTGATCGATTACATTTGTTACCCTAGCAGAAAAATCCTGAAAAGTCTACACCCCTTTTTAGCAGGGAGCGCGGAGCAAGGAGCAGGGAGCGAAAGTCAGTAAGCAGTGATCAGTGATCAGCATTAGTACCCCGACGCTTCGCTCAAATCCCCCTTACTCCCCCTTTTCCAAAGGGGGAAAGCCGCTGGAAGTCCTCCCCTTTGTAAAGGGGAGACAGAGGGGATTTTCGATGGTTGGGACAGCGAGTTTCTTAGGAGTAAATTCGTGATGTTTGTGTTCATGGTGCGGTAGCATAGCAGGGTCGTTTGGCTATGACTTTAACACTCCGTCACTTCAATGCTCCAAAAAAAAAGCCCCTGCATGCCAGACTTCAGCATGCAGGGGGAGAGAGGGGTTAATGAAAGGAGGCATTACGCCTTACCGCAGTATTAACCTTAGCATCATGGAGGGAATGTCAAGGCCGCCGACTTCTGGCTCCCGCTTTTACGGCCTGAACCGCTAAAGCCTCTCAGCAGGCCTAGAACGGCAGATAGTAGAGAAAAAGCGCGATCCCTATGACGAACGTGGTAATAGCACAGCAGCTTTCGTTGAGAACTCCTTCGAGCATGGCTTTCTCCTTCCTGGGAAAAAATCGGCCTATCCCGCGGACGCTTTTTCTGCTGGTAGATTGCCGCACGAATAGCACGAATGGTTTGTCATTTCGACTCCTTCGACAAGTTCAGCGAAAACTCGGGGAGAGATCATAATGATCCTTGGTAGTCAAGATTTCTCCCCCTGTTTTCACAGGGGTCGAAATGACAAGACCACAATAAAAACACTGAGACGTTACTTTAGCAATAATTATACCACATTGATATAAAAATTATTTAAACGTGATTTCAAATAATTAACACCACTCATTCAATCAGTTCCTCCGCCTGGCTGTTGTATTTAAACCACACTTTGTGTGGGAATAGTTCCACATTGCCGGGAGCGTGAATCGTTATCCGGTATCCGCGAATCAAAAACCTGTGGACCGAACAGCCGGATTATGATGAACGATTCTCCGCTAACGGGAAATCGGTTCGCAGTGCATGTCTCGCAGAGCTGGCAAAGGACGGAGAGGGCTGGAGATTTTTCACACGAACACGTCTGCTTCGCCTGAGGAACTCACCAGGAGGGTGGTTGGCAGTGGCGAGATCATCCTCTCGAAATACATCTGGAACCTGAAGGCTTCCTCTTCCCTCTCTTCGGGGATCTTGAATCCCAGGATGACGACGGAGGCATCGGAGGAATGACGTTCCAGAACCTTGGGGAAAGGATCTTCGGAAACAATCAGGTCTACCTCTGCATCCAGCCGCGCTTGGTTGACCAGTTCCTCCAGTGCTTCCTTGGAAGGTTGCCGGCCCGCTTCGTCCTGGATCAGGCGGAGCACTCGCACCCTGGCTCGCGACCATTCCCAGTTCAAGGTGAGGAGATGAGCGATCAAAATCATGAGAGAGCCGTTCTCCTGCCCTCTCCACCAGACGTCGATGCGCCGATCAAAGCTGCCCTGAGGTAAACCCTTGTCGTTGACAAGCACCAGGCTCATTCCCAAACGGCGCGCCGTTCGCAGATGCTCTACGAAAAAGGAGGCTCGCTCCGGATCCGAAGACCACCCCATCAAGACCGTGTTCGGTCGCAAAGGACTGAATGGATGCCCCTCCAGAAGCACCGTCATTCCTGCATCGAGATTTTCAGACACCACAACGCTTGTCAGGGCCTGAAAACCGCCTCCGTCCAGGAAGCGGCGAAGCTGCTCCGCAGCGGGTTTTTGCAGGCGGCTTATCTCATCCGGGTCACCGACCAGCACTCTTGCCAGGGTCACCAGCCCTCGCTCCGAGCCGATCCACAAAGCGCAGGTCGCCAGGGTGGGTCTTTCCAGCGGGTTGCCGGTCAAGACCAGGAGGATCGGTCGCCAGTTCTTGGGGTGTACCGGCATCCTGGCCAGGCGCAGCAAGTTGTTTCTGAGCCTGGTGAAGGCGAATCCCCACCGGGCATCGCCAAAGCTTACCTTGAGCATCCTGCGGCGGAGGTAGAAGTAAAACAGGGCGACAAACACCGCGGCACACGCGGCGGCCGGGGAATCGATCAGGAATGCGGTGGCAGCGCAGGCCAAAGCCCCGAGCATGGCCGGAACCCAGTGGTAGAACCTGAACCGAGGTCTGAAGGAAGGGTTCCCTGAAAAGCTTTCCACAAAGGCGGCCAGGTTGACCATGCCATAGGTGTAGAGGAAGAACATGGTGACCACGGATGCGAGAACGTTGAACGCACCGCCTTCCGAATCCCCCCCTGCCCACAGAATGACAGACACTGCAATTCCTAGGGTCAGCCACAAGGCTCGACGCGGTTCATCTCTTCCTGCAGATCCTCGAGCAAAAGGCCGCAGTTGAGAAATCACCTGGTCCCGCGCCACAGCCTGCAGCACCCTCGGCGCCCCCAGGAACGACCCGATGGCACTGGAGAGGGTGGCGGCGAAAACCCCTGCCACAACCAGGAACCCTGCACCGAAGAGGGCCTGATCGCACATGGTTTCAAAAGATGATCCTGCGAGCTCGGCTCGAGTTTGCGATCCGCCGAAAACAAAGATTTGTATTCCATAAATCAGGAAACCCACTGCCACGGCAGCCAGCGTGCCCTGGGGGATGGAGCGCCCAGGATCCTTCAAATCACCGGACATGTTCACGCCCGCCATGATTCCAGTGACAGCCGGGAAATAGATGGCAAAAACGACCCAGAACGACATGCCCGGCCCGCTGTACTCTGCGCTCCAATTGTCCAGGAACGTCACGGTCTCGACGTGGTAAGCGGCCCCGCCCAGGAAGGCGAAGATCGAAAGCCCCAGGATGGCCATGATCAGATACTGGGTCTTGACGGCCCACCTCGCTCCCACGTAGGCGATGACAAAAAGAGCCGCTGTCGTCACCAGCGCGATGTTTCTGAAATGAGCGGTCATCTCCGGAAAGCTGCGTACCAGAGATTCGGTGAAGCCGAGGATGTAGAAGGGAACCGACACGGCTTGGGCCAGGAACAAAGCCAGGCCGATGGCCCCGCCGAACTCCGGCCCCAGGGCGCGGGAAATCAGGAAATAGGCGCCTCCTCCGGCAACGGGTGTATTTGTGGAAACCGCGGCGATGGAAAGCGACGTGGTGAGACTGATGCTTTTCGCAAGCAGGAGAATGAGCAGGGCTTGCAGGATACCGGCCTGGCCGACGACAAACCCGGCTCGCATGAACATGATCACGCCGAGGATGGTCAGGATGGAGGGCGTGAAGACACCGCCGAATGTTCCGAGCTCATTGGCGGCAGGGACGGTCGGTTTTTCTTCGGCGTGATGCGTGTTGTTCATTATCCCCTACTGGTTGAACCTCATCGAGGTTTAGCCAATATCAGGGACTTTTTCAAGCCTTTCCTTGATCCGCTGCAGGCTCTACCGAAATCTTGAGCGATCTACCCGTCGTTGCAATGCTCCCTTTTGATGTCCTGAAAGCATGCGTTCTCTTTTCAGCGCATTGGCTTGCCTGCTGACACCGTGCACGAATTCTCCGTGGTTTCTCTTCCCTTTCCTGCATTTGCAGATCCTTTCCCGGAGCAAACGGTCTTTGCAGCGTGGGTCGGGATCCTCTGTAACGGTGTCGCCGGTGTCCATGACGGTCTTTTCCTGCTCCGGCGGCGCTGCTTCGGCCTCGACACCTGCGCCCTTCAAACCCACAACGACCGTACCCGAAGAAGAGCCGCTGTACAGGATGTACAGGGATCCTTCGCACACACCCACATTCGAGGCTTGATAGGTCACCTCCACGATCATGGTTTGTCCGCCGCCCAAATAGGTAATGGCCGGGCAGTTTGTCGAATAGACGCAGCACGTGTTGTGGCTCAGAGTCATGATCAGCTTCATCTCCTGGCCCGTTTGGTTCGTGACATCCAGGTCCATGGTTTTCGAAGAATCGATCGGCGCAGAGCCGAAATCGAGTTCCAGCCCGGACCCTCCGTCCGCGGTGAGGTAATCGTCCGCAAACGCCGCGCCAAGAGCCGTCAAAAGCGTTAAAGAAAAAATGATCCCCATCATCCCGATTTTCATTCTTCGCTTCATTTCCCACCTCCTGTTCCACGATGGCCACTGGACCACCGCGGCTCCCATGACTTCGCGGGCAGGACACCTCTGCCCTGCCGCCCTGCGCAAAGCAACAGCCTAATCCCTCCGAAAGGGGTTCTTTGCAAAGGATGTTCCAGGTCTGTCAATTCGATATTTGGACGAAATTTCAGAAACTTATGGAGCTTCCCGAAGAAGAGGCCTCCCATTCGGGGGTGCCTGCCTATATGAAAAGTGATACACCCGGATGACTTATTCAGACATCCTTAAAGAATTTGCGATTCTTGATTTGCGATGTGAGAGGAAGGCGTTTTAGGCACTTTAGAGGAAGTCCTTGAGCTCAGTCGAAGGGGCGTTTCGGGCAATTTAGGCACTTCGTTTCTGACAAAAAAAGGGGCATGGTTGGAAGTGAACAGGGGAGGATCTCTTCTCAGGATGGCTGCGACCACAGGGTGTCTCTTGAACTCCTTGTCGAGAAAGCTCCTGACCGGCGCCCTGTTCCACCCCCGGGGGTGGACAAAATCCGTGTAAAGGGAGAGGTCCCCTTGGTAAAAGGGCCTCACATCGAACTTTTCAGACTCCGGTCCGCAGGCAGGCATATTGAAGACGGCCAGGTTCAGGAAGTCGATACACGATCCGTGTTTCACCGTGAATTCGAGGGTGCGCCTTGCTCTTTCGGCCGTCTCCGCAGGGGTTCCGAAAAGGAGATAAACATAGGTTCCGATCCCCGCCTTTTGCAGACTTTTCAGGGCCTGGGATGCCGTGTCAAGATCGATCCCCTTCTGAAGCTGATCCAGGACGTCCTGATCTCCTGATTCCAGGCCGAGTTTGAGCATGACACAACCGGATCGCTTCAGGGCGTGGCAGAAGTCAGGGTCCGCGAGGTGACGGGTGATTCGCGCGAAACCATACCACGGGGTGTCGAGGCCGCGTCTTGTGATCTCCCTTAGAAGCGCAGGGCTCATGGCATTGTCCAGGAAGTGAATGAGCACCGGCTTCAACGTCTTGACCAGGTTTCTTACCTCCCGCACCGCCTCGTCGGCCGGCAGAGGGATGTAGCGATTGCCTTCGGCTCTTTCAGGGCAAAAGGAGCATCGGTGCCAGTAGCATCCTGAAGACGCGCTGAAGGGAAGGATGAATCCGGGCGCAAAATACGCCTGCCCGGCCAGGGACTCGTAGTCGGGTGTATATCCCAAGCCTTGTTCATCCTTGCCGAAGAGGGAAAGAAGACGACTCTCCCCGGGACCGGCAACCAGGTCATCCACGAGTCCGCCGAAAGGGTTTTTCCAGCCCGGCCGACCCACCCATGACGTCACGAGCCCGCCTCCGAGCATGATCCTGGCCTTGGGGTGTTCCTGCCTCATAAGACCGATCATGGAAAAAACAGGCAGAGCCTGGTTCAGGTAGTTCAATGAAAAGCCTACGGCTCGCGCATCTTCTTCCTTGAGCAGTCTTTTGATTTTCTCTCTGAAATACCCGCAAAAGGGGCTCTGCTCAGGACTCTCGGCAGATCGAAGGAGATCCCCGCTCCTGAGAGGCGACAGGGCGCTGTCCGAGTAGTTGGTGAGGCTGACACGCACCGAACTCCCGTGGTTCGATTTCTCGAGAACCCGGTTCAGGTCGAGCACGGCTCTCCCGTAACGATCCGCGTTGGCGTATCCCTCCGGAATTCTCAAAGACCGGAGATGATCGGGCAAGTGGCGGCAGGCCCGGGAGGTCCATGTGTCGGATGCCCCTGGAGGATGACCAAGAAGGTTCAGGATCCCTTCCAGGTTGGCGTCCACGATGCGGTACGGCACACCGTGTTGCTTCAGGGCTCCCGCAAGCCTGGCGACCCCTGACGGAGGCTCAGAAGGCTTCGCAACCGGAGGATGGATAAGGATCATAGCGCAATCTCTATTCACGCCCGGGAAGAAAGGGGCTTATTCCGTGGCCCTTCATCCGGCCTTTTCCATGGCCGCTTTCTTGAGTTTCTCGTTGGCGTAAATGGCCACTTCGACACGACGGTTCTGCGCCCGACCCTCGATCGTATCATTGGTCGCGATAGGTTGAGACTCGCCATGGCCCGTTATGGTGAACCGGGAGGAACTCACGTTTTGCACGGCCAGGTAGTCGCCGACGGCCTGGGCTCTCCTGCGCGAAAGCTCCAGGTTGTATTCCTCCGATCCTGTCGAGTCCGTGTGGCCGCCGAGCAGGATGTTCGTATCCTCGTACTTTTTCAGAATCCCTGCAAGCTCGCTCAGTTCTCCCTTGTAAGCGTCCTTGAGCACCGCTTTGTCCGTGTCGAACATGATTCCCGAGGTAAAGGTGATCTTGATCCCCTCGCCCACTCTTTCCACGCGGGCGCCCGCAATGTCTCTCTCGATTTCGGCAGCCTGTTTGTCCATGTAGTTGCCGATAAAAGCGCCTGCCGCACCCCCGACGACCGCGCCCAGGAGCACACCCACAGCCGTATTTCCGGCTGCATGACCGATCAAGCCGCCCACGGCGCCGCCGGTACCGGCACCAATGGCCGCCCCTTTTTGCATGCGGGTCCATTCGGCGCAACCTGCCGTTGCCATGGCAAAACAAAGAACCAGGAAAAGCACAAAGATTTTTTTCATGAGAACCTCCTCGCTGCTGAAAATCCCGGTACAATTTTATACCCGATGGGTTGGCGAGATCAAGCCAATAGGCCCTTACCGGCCCACTGTCTTTTTTTTTACTTGCATTAACAGTGCGTTATGGGCCCTCTCCGCACCTTTTGTGCCGCGAATTGACAAATTTTGTCAGTTTCGCTGTTCCAGGACCCTGTCACTTTGCGAAGTCATTGAAATTTGATGGATTCGTAAACGCTCATGGCCGACGTATTGGCCGCCCTCGCGCATGAAAATGTAGGGTCGGCCACCGTGCCGACCTGGCAGGCGGGGTCGCCCCGTCGCCGGGATCTTCGACCTGCCCTGCGTCCGGCAAAGCAAAGCGTATTTTCACGGTAAAAAGTCCGCAAACCCTGTTTTTCGTCATTCCGGCGAAAGCCGGAATCCAGGAATACCAAGGACTTCTGGACCCCAGCTTTTCCACCCTCCGTAGCCTAGCTACTGCGGAGGACGGGCGCCGGGGTGACGACTTTACCGACTTTTTACGAGACCCTCAATGTTGGAAGAATGAGATAGAAGAAGACAGAATGTGGAATACAGGAGAAGAGCCTCTATTTCTTTTTCTCGAGCAGCCCGGCGAGAGCCGCGAATGGTTTGTGGGACATGGCGTCTTTTTTTTCATCCCCCGGCTCTATCCCCCCACTCGCCTCGTGGTCAAGATAGCGGCTGTGCTCGTTGTCGTGACAGTAAATGCAAAGGTTTTCCCAGTTGCTGCCGTCAGGAGGATTGTTCTGATGGTTGTGGTCCTTGTGATGCACCGTCAGCAGGTGCAGGTTGCGGCTCGTAAATTCTCTGCCGCACCGCGCACAGATCCAGGGGTGGATTCTCAGTGACTGCTCCCGGTATCCCTTCAGGCGTTCCTCTTCCGCTTGCCGTGCCCGAGCGATGACCTGATTGATGCTCTCCTGGCCGATCTTCCCGGCAGACGGCCTATGCCGTCCCGATCCTTTCGACGCCATCGTTAACTTTCCTCCATCTTTTCACGGCCCCGGCGAGCAGTACCTCATGTCGATACCACACGATTGAACCTTCCCCCCGCCTAACTGAACAGTCTCACAGCCTGCCACCATAATAAACACGATACCCAGCAAACACGAAATCAGCTTGACCATCGATTTCCTCCACAAGAAATCACTGTATCATCTCCCTTTTCGCCTTTCTAGTCTTTTAGGCATGCCTTTCACTCCGATCAACCCAACCTGCCTGCTCATGAAGTAAAAATCCGGGTCCAGAGGGCCCGGCTTTGGTCTAAGCCCATAGGGCATGTTTTGCTGGTGTAGCCTCGCCAAAATCCGAAATCCGAATATCGAAATACGAAACAAATTCGAATACCAAATGTCCTAATGACAAAAACAAAACGAAATCGCGGTACCAAATACGCTCATTGCTTGGGTCATTCGAATTTTTGTCATTATGTATTGTTTCGTATTTCGAATTTCGTGCTTCGAATTTAGAGCCTTCTCACTCCCACAGGCATAGCCAATTGTCTCTGACCTGGCCCTGAGGACCAGGGTTGGTGAACCGGACTCAATCACTCATGAACTGCTACTGTCCACTGACTTACGGCTCTCTGCTCCCTGCTCCACCTGTCCTCCGTAGCCTTGGCGCAGGAGGATGCTCTATGCTTTTCAGTCCCAGGATCTTCCTTGCCTCTTCCGGGCCGGCAACCGGCCTTCCATATTCCCGGGCGATTCTCACGATCCGCTCCACAAACTGGGCGTTGCTTTTTGCAAGGAGGCCTCGCGTATAATAGATGTTGTCCTCCATGCCCACACGAACATGTCCTCCCATCGCCATGGTCATCATGGCAATGGGCAGGTGTGCTTTCCCGATTCCGATCGCCGACCAGACCGCATCTGCTGGGAGGTGTTCGTGCAGATGGAGCAAAGCCTTGGGACTCGCCGGTGCGCCCCAGGGTGTGCCCATGACGAACTGGAAATAGAGGGGGTCGTGGAGCTTGCCTTCCTCCCTCATTCGCAGGCAGGTCATCATCATCCCAAGGTCAAAGATCTCAAGCTCCGGCTTGACGCCTGCTTCCCTCATTCTTCGGGCTGCCTCGTCAAGGAACTCCGGTGGGTTGATGAATACGGAACCCCCGAGATTGATGGAGCCTGCGTCGAAGGAGGCCAGTTCCGGTCTCAGGGAAAGGGGAGCGAGCCTTTCGTCAATGGGCAGGTTTTTTCCCGGAATACCGCTGGTCGTCAAACAAAGAACCAGGTCGGTTTTTTCCCGCAACGGCGCGACGACCTCTCTGAAAAGTTCGATGTCCTGGCTTCCCGCGCCCGTTTTAGGGTCACGCACGTGAATGTGCGCCACCGAGGCTCCCGCACTCCGGCATTCCAAAGCCGATTGGACAATTTCCTCAGGGGTGATGGGGATATGCGGCGCTGTTTGCCGTGTAATTCTGCTTCCCGTGATCGCCGCCGTAATAATCAGTGGATCCAAATCGACACCCCGAATGTTTTTCCTATAATCTCTTTTTCGTGCAAGTCTTTCAATTGGAAACTGACTCCGCTCCACAAGGAAAAAATACATGCATTCATGTATGGACAGACCACCCAAGAATCGTTATTTTGAACTTCAAACTTAACATAAAATGCGAGGAGGGATAGAAATGGCAAATTGCGGAGACATGAAAAAAGGCGATGTCTACGTCTGCAAGACGTGCGGTCTGGAGCTCCAGGTTTCAAAAACCTGCACGTGTGGCACTTCCGGGCATGCGTGTTCCGTACCTCTCCAGTGCTGCGGCAAAGACATGGTCAAGAAGTAGTACTCACGCCCGGCTCACAGAGGAGCAAACGCGGACAAGCCGTCCGGGATAATAAATCGCGAATTTCACGCCTTTTCACCTGGTGAGCGACTTCCTTTTCAGCACGATCAGGTTTCCTGTGATGATGAGCAACACTCCGGCCAATCCCGGCATGGACCACTGATAGCCCTCGTAGGCCGTCGAGATGCCCAAAGCGACAACTGGGAAGAGCATGCTTGCGTAGGCGGCTCTGTCGGCGCCGATTCTTCCAATCAATGTCAGATAACAACCGAAAGCGATGATCGAACCGAATACGGCAAGATAGAACAAGGAGATGCCGTAGCTCAAAGACACCTCAAAACCGAACTCCTTGCCGCTGAAAAGGGCCACGATACCCATCAAAACAGCACCGTAGCTCATCCCATAGGCGTTGCTTTGAATAACGGGCAATCTCGCTTTCTGGTTGCGCGCGGAGAGGATATTGCCCATGGAAGACGACAAGGTGGCGGCGATGGAGAGAAGCAGGCCGTAGAAGGCGCGATCGGAAAGGCTGAAAGACGTGATCTCGGGCCAGAAAAGGATGCCGATCCCTGAAAGTCCGATCAATGCAGCGAGGACGACAAGGGGCCTCACCGGTGAACGTAACAGCAAGGCCCCGTTGATGATATTCCACAGCACCAGGGTCGAAAAAACGACCGCCACCAGACCGCTTGCCAGGTAGACTTCAGCCTGGTACGTCAGCCAGTAATTGACACCGAAAAGGAAAGATCCCTGGAGCCCCAGGTACAGGTGCTCCCTGAAACGGAAACGCATCGGTAATCCGCGAACCCTGCAATAGCAGAGCAGGAGGATCGCTGCGCACGCGAAACGGTACACGACGGATATCATCGGATCCACCGTGCCCAACTGGAACTTGATGGCGAGCCACGTGGTTCCCCAGATCGTAACCGTCAGCCCGTAGAGGAGGAAAACATTCAAGCCCATCGGCAACGTTTCTTCCATGAAAAAGAGCGGGGTTAACCGCTCTTTTGGATAACCGCCTCGGCCGATCCGGAAACCCCCCGTTCGCCGATGGATCCGACACTTATATCATCGTTGGAGTTTCGTCAACAGGACAGGGTATGGCTCACCCCAGCGGCTTCAGTCTTTCTTGTCCTCTTCGTGTTCAGGAATGGCCTGGAATTTCCGTGCCTGTTGGTCGGCTATATTTCCAACGTCTTTCGTGGTCTTGTGATATTGTTTGACAGCCCGGTTCCCCGTGAGTTCGTCCACTGCTTTCTCGCCGGTATCACACGCGGACAGCGCAAAAATTCCGCCTGCCAACAGCGTGACCATGCCCAAAAGATATCTTTCTTTTTGCATCCGCCCTCTCCACTTCGTTCACTTGGACTCAAGAATAAGACTCACGAGAGCCAAAACGGCGATGATGACTCCGAATCCGAAATAGACGATGGTATACCCGCTGATGTATTGGAAACCCAGTCCCACGAGATAATCCCTGTTGATCCCGTAGCCCCAGTAAAGCGTGAAGACGTAGTTGAAAAAGAGGGCCAGCTTCACTCTCCCCATGAAGAGTGCCGCCGTGCTTAATAGCAATAGAAGCACGATCTGGGAAATGGGGATGCAGATTTCCCTCATAAAAAAGAATTCCATACTTTTACCTCCGCAAACGGTCGAAATCCACACGCACCGGCTGTTTGGTCATAATTATGCATAATTTAGCATATTATGTCAAATACAATCTCTGACGGTTTCTGAATTTTTACAAATGCATCAATTTCTCAAGGGAACCAGTTCTTGTTCTCCTTGAGCCTCTCCTCTACGGTCCGCCGCAGCCAGCCCTCCAAACCTCTTGCCATGTAGAAGCGCGGGAAGAGCAGATCATCATCCGGCGAAATCAAACCCTCCTCGACCGCGATTCTCGCCAAACGAGTGTAGGGATAGATCCGGACCCCGAGGGTGATCTTCAGGGCCTTCAGGTCGAGATCACGGACAAAAGCCAGGCTTTCTTCCACGCTATCTCGCGTTTCTCCGGGTGCACCCAGCATCAGGAAGCCCATGGTCGAGATGCCGTGATCGGAAAGCATCTTTGCCGCGTTCCGGATCTGGCGCGCTTCGAAGTGCTTGTTCATTCCCCTCAGGATCTGGTCGCAACCGCTTTCAAAACCCAAACTCACTTCCCGGCACCCTGCCCTTGCCATGGCATTGACGAGCCTTTCCTTGAGATTGCCCGGATATAGAATGCAGCGCCATGCGACACGGTGCGGGGTCTCGGCAAGGATGGTGCACAGGCTCTCCGCGTAGGAAGGCGGGAGATTGAACGCGTTGTCGACAAACTGGAAGCGCTCGAACCCTGCCTCGACCCACCGTGCGAGCCAGCGGGCAATCACCGCAGGGGAGCGCCTGCGAATCAGGTTGCCTTCGATGGTTTCGGTGGAACAATAGCTGCATCGCATGGGGCACCCTCGCCGCGTTTGAACAGGGACCCAAAAGTCCTCTCCCTCGTACGGGCCAGTGGGAAACAGGCTGGGATCCGGAAGGGGAAGGCTGTCGAGATCCCTGGTGAAATTCCTCTCTCCCCGAAGCCCCTGACCGCGGACATAGAGCCCGGGCAACCCCGCCAAAGGTCGGCCTTTCTCCAGGTGATCGAGCAACAGGGGAAAGGCCTTTTCGCCCTCTCCCTGGATGCCCATGTCCGCACCCAGGTATTCCAGTGCCCTCTCGGGGAACAGGCTGTACCCCGCCCCGCCAAGCACCACAGGGACTTCAGAGAGTTCCCTGCACCATGTGACCACTTTCCGCGCCTGCTCCAGAAGAAATTTAGGGTTGGCCATGTTCTGGTCATCGATGTTCCTCACCGAGATTCCGATCAGTTCAGGGTGGAAGGTGTTCACGGACTTTACGAGAACTTTCCTTGGATCTCTTGCCGCCAGCAGATCGAGACACGCCACGTCGTGACCCGCCGCAAGGGCAGCCTCGGCCACACAAGCGAGGCCGAGAGGAAAGGTCGGCAGGTTGATTTTCTCGGTGCCGGCCGAGACGAGAAGGACTTTCATGTTCAATGCCCCATGTTTAGGAATCATGTTAAATGCTCGATGCTCAATGATCAAGTGCCTAAAAGACTGGAGCCATGGCATCCTCTGCTCACAAAATTTGCCAGACCCCCTTTACTCTCAGTCCCCGGCATGCTAATGTTCCGAGTGATCCGCCCTAGAGCCACGGACCCGCCTGTTTCGCCTGGCCGCGAGCAATGCCGGGCACGGAAGACTGAGAAACATAAGTTTTTCCCTGTCATGAACCGGGAACACCATGGGAGGTGATGTATGGCCCTTGTCTATCCCGTCATCGTTGTACCGGGCATCACGGCAACCTATCTGAACGACGAGTATCCGCTGCCTCCGGAAACGGTCTGGAAAGTTCTTGAAAAAGACTACGAGCGGATCGTTCTCCACCCCAACGATCTTCGGTATGAAGCCCGGGAGCCGGCCCGGTTGATGCCGGGGCAGATCTTCGATGTGGCCTACAAAGAGCTCATCGAGGAGCTGCGATACAACCTCCGATCGAGAGAGGATGAGCCGGTTCCTGTTTATCCCTTCAGCTACGACTGGCGAATGCCCCTGGAAAGCGTCGAAGACGGCCTCGATCGCTTCGTAGACGAAGTGATCCAGCGCACCGCGCTGCTCCGCCATTATCACAAGGCGGGATACGGGGAAAGCCCCCGGGTCAACCTCATAGGCCATTCCATGGGCGGTCTCGTCATCACCGGCTATCTCGCACGCAAGGGATCAAAGGCACCTGTGCACAAGGTCGCCACCCTTGCAACCCCTTATCAGGGATCTTTTGAAGCCGTGATCCAGGTCGCCACAGGGACGGCCACGCTTGGCACGTCCTCACCAAGTTCCAGGCAACGGGAAGCGGCCAGGATGACTCCGGCCCTTTACCACCTTCTGCCGAGCTTCAAGAAGGGGATCGAGGCCGACCCCGGCATCCCGGACTCTCTTTTTGACCCGGGAGCTTGGCAACCCAGCGTCGTCAACTCCATCGAGGAGTTCATCCGTTTGAAGGGTCTTCCTACCAGACAGCGCAAGGAAGATGCGAAAGCCCTGTTCGCGGGCCTCCTTGCCCAAGCCAGGAACCACCGGGATCGAATCAACGGCTTCACCCTGGCAAAGGCTGGGTTGAAACCTGAGGATTGGCTGGCTGTCGTTGGAGTCGATGCGGACACCCGGTATCGCCTCAAGATCGTGAAACGCGGCGGGGCGCCTGATTTCCATTTGTCTTCGAGCGATCGCGACAACACGTGGAGCACGGAAAAGGATCCCCTGAAGCGTAGAATGACGGGGGATGGAACGGTTCCGTTCGAAGGAGCGATCCCGCTCTTCCTGAAGGAAGAAAATCTGGTGTGTGTCACCCCTGACGACTACGGGTACTGGGAGATTCAGGACAAGGCTTTCAGCAAGCTTGCCGGCTTTCACGGCATCCTGCCCAACATGGACATGATCCACCGGCTGCTGGCCCGGTTTTTCACGGGCCGTCCGGATGCCCATGGGAACACGTGGGGTCGCCGCGTGCCAGGCACGCAGACCTGGGAGCCGGCCATCAAAATGCGGGAGAGATAGGGCTGCCCCCTATTTTTGCGTTTCCAGTTCTTCCAGGAACTGGACAACCCTCAGAGACTCGGCTACCCCTGTCGTGCCCCTCATGCTGATGACCACGGACAGGGTTTCGAGGATCTCCTCCCGGGTCGCACCGCCTTTCAGGGCGTATCGCGTCTGTCCCAGGACGCAGTTGCGGCACCCGGCTCCGAGAGCTAGGGCCAGAGACATGAGTCGCTTCACTTTGCTGCTCAGCACGCCGTCCTTGTAAACCGCCTCGGTGACCCCTTTGTAAGCTCCGAGCACATCAGGAATCTGACTTGCAAGTTTCTTCAAGTGCTCCACCCGAATCTGATCTAGCTCCATCTGCTTTTCCACCCATCCATCTCCTCTCTGAAAATCCTTTTCAGATCTCGAACCGGAATCCCAGGCCTGTCACCTGTCCTGTTTCGGTTCCCGCATCGGGGTCGAGCCAAAGCGCCTTGCCGTTGATCACCGTCGACTGCCTGTCAAAACCGATGAGCATCCAGTAGACTTCATCTTTTCGAAATTCCCCCCTGCACTCGACATAGGCACCCGTGGCTGAGATGTTCGCCGTCTCCCCCTGCACGGGCCCTTGCTCGGTCATGATGGTCACGGGCCACCGTGCCTTCATCCTTGCGTGGATCCGTTTCTCATCGAATTCATGCACCCTGTAACCTCTGTGAATAATAAATGCCTCTGCTTTCCGGCCTATGAGGTCCCTTTAATCCGGTACCCCTATTTGAAACAAATGTCAAAGGTTGATGCGGCAAATCCTATGGCAATCCTCCACCTGCGAGTTTTCCATCCAGGTGACCGGGAGATCCGACCTGCTTTTACCCAGGCTGTCCCACTTGGAAAGACCCAGGGGGTTGTAAGGAAGAAGGGCGCATGACCGAATGCCGTGATCCTTGAGAAAACCCGAAAGACCCCTGAGATTCTCTTCCGAGGCGGTGAAACCGGGCACCAGGGGGATGCGGGGCATGACTTCAACCCCTTCCCTCAGGAGAAGACCGAAATTCCGCAGAATCCTCTTGTTGTCCCGGTCCGTCCACCGGAGATGGTCTTTGCCGTCCATGAGTTTCAAATCAACCATGACAAGGTCAAGCCAGGGGAGCATCTGTTCTTTGAACGCATGGTACTCGAAATCCCCGCATGTCTGAAGGGCCGTGTGAATGCCCTGTTCTTTAAGCCTCCTCAAGAGATCTCCTGCGTATTGGGGCCAAAGGGTCGGTTCCCCGCCGGACAAGGTGACTCCCCCTCCCGAAGCTTCGTAGAAGGACCGATCCCTGAGCAAGAGTTTCAAGAGGTCATCCACCTCCCATGGCGTGCCTATTCTTCGAAGGGCCCTGCTCGGACACACATCGGCACACCTTCCGCATCGCGTACACTTCAAACGGTCGATTCTTTCCTCCTTCGTCCTGAGAATGGCCCTTTCCGGGCACACCTCCTCACAGTCAAAGCAACCCAGGCAGTGTCGGGGATAAAAGCCGATTTCAACCTCCGGATCCATGGTCTCCGGGTTCTGGCACCACCGGCAGCTCAGGAGGCAGCCCTTGAAAAAGACCGTGCTCCTTATTCCGGGCCCGTCCTCCGTGGAGCCCCTTTTGATGTCCACGATCAGCGGCAGGTGTTGTTCCACGGGTCCAACCTTTTCCCTGTCTTGCCCAAGCTGCAGTCACAAAAAGTTCTGCGCCGTCATTGCGAGGCGCGAAGCGCCGTGGCAATCTCTCTCCTATCCGGTAGATCAAGGGCTTGAGTCGATTCGCTCGCCATGAGAATTCGGTCCGTTTCAGACTCTTTTGGGGAGACCTTTACCCAAGAGCTTTCAGCAACTGGAGCTGGAGGTGACTGGCCAGGAATCCGAACCGGTAGATGTAGTTGAAGTTTCCTTCCAGTTTGACCTCGTTTTTCAGGAGGGAGCGCAATACATCCCTCCTGCCCTTCAACCCTCCCTTGGGGAGAAGAAAATTTTTTACCGCCTCGGCATCCTTGAAAACGATGCCTGCATTGGGAGGAGGCTGCAACACCTCATCGGCATCGAGCTCCCGCTTATTCAGGCGGCCTTTGCTGAAATCGGCCAGGACCCGGATCCGATTGTCCTTGCTCCTGAACTCGATTCTGCCCTCAAAGTCCCGGATGCTCCGCCGCAGGTACCCGTCGACATGGCATGAGATCTTCAGCACCTGGAGCAGGCCCTTCAGGAACTCCTCGGCCGTTTCGTTCTTCAGCCGGTCCACGAAGCGCGACTTTACAAGGTGGCGCCTAATCGCCCAGTAGGGGTAAAGCAGCCAATCCATAGTGTCTTCCCTCCTTTTCCCTCACAGGGGATACTCGGCCCTTGTGATGATCTCCTCTTGCATGTGCTCGTTGAGGTCCGTGAAATAGGCCGTGTAGCCCGACACCCTGACCAGGAGGTGGCGATGGCTGTCCGGATCTTTCCGGGCCTCCTCCAGAACGGCCCGGTCAATGACGTTGCACTGGACCTGGAGCCCGCCTTCCCGCATGTAGCCCTCGATGTGCCCGGCAAGACTCGACACCATGTGTTGAGGCTCGGGTGTGGGGGTAAACTTGAGGTTCAGGGCATGACTGTTCGGGATCTTGCATGAATCCAGGTGAGCAACAAAACCCAGGGCCTCGGTCAGCTCCGGCGCCTGCCCTGACACAGGCGTAATGCCGCTCGGCAACACCTCTTCGTTCCTGCGGCCGGAGGGCAACGCGCCCGTGAGCTTGCCCCATCCTGCATGGGTCGTCATGGTCCAGTATCCGACCCTGTATTTGCCCCCCCGGTAGTTGTCTTTTCGATCATATTCGCGGTGGAGGAGGTCAATAAGGTATTCGGCCATGTCTGCGGCATCCTGGCTCCTGGTTCCGAACTTCTTGCCTGAGAGAATGATTTTTTGTCGAAGCTTTTCGTGACCCGCCCAGTCGGCCTCGATAGCCTTCATAAGATCGGAAACCGTGTATTCTCCATTGCCGAAACCGAATTCCTTGATCGCGCAAAGCGAGTCCGCAACCTCGGAGAGACCAATGACGGCCACGCCCGAAGAGTTGTACACGGCACCCCCTTCCAGGACGTCCCTTCCTCTATCCAGGGTCCCCTGGGTGAACGCCGAAAGCAGGGGCAGAGGATGAACCTTGAGGTGCGTTTTGCCCAGCATGTTGTTCATCTCCACGCTTTGCTCTATCATGAAAATGGTCTGCTTCTCGAAGGCGCCAAGGAAGTCATCGAAGTTTGACATCTCAGAGGGCGACGGCGTCTTCGGGCCGAACTGTTCCTCCTCCGTGTGCCTGTGCTTCCCTTGAAACAGAGCCAATTCCAGGGCCGAGGCAAGGTTGAACATAATGGCCCCGGTGTGTCCGAACGTCTTGCCTCCCCGCACCGGTTCCACACACCCGACAACCGAGTAGTCACGCGCATCTTCGACAGAATAGCCGGAACCATTCCCGCCGGCGCAATCTTTCCGCGAGAGAACCTTGATGTTTTCGATGTCGTTGTGGAAGCAGGGAGTGGCTTTCGTGGCAATGTTCACCTCGCAGAGGCGGTCCAGATAAGCTCTCGGATTGACTCCGGGATAGTAGCGGGCGTTGACGTTCGGGTCCTTGACCTTGAGCAGTTCTGTGGCCCTGAGCATCACGTAGGTGAGATCATTCACAGCATCCCGGCCCTCCCTGTCCACCCCTCCCAGGGTGATGGCCTGATTGGATCCGCTTCCGCCGAAAAGCTCTTCGGCCGTCTCGGGGCTCATGGGCTCGTGGTCCGCAAGCTTGAGGTAGAAGCAGCCCACCAGTTCAACAGCCCTGTCAGGGGTGAGGGTGCCTTCCTCGATCTCCCGGCGATAGAGGGGATAGAGGATCTGGTCAAGGCGTCCCAGGCTTACGGAAATATTGTTGTTCTCCTGGTTGAGCGCCACCTGGCAGATCCAGACGGCCTGGAGAGCCTCGTGGAAGGTCCGGGGTCTTGCCATGGGAACCCTCTCGCACATGGCGCCTATGCCCCTGAGCTCCTCCTTGCGCCTCGGGTCATTTTGCCGCGCCGCCAGGGAGTCAACCGCACCGCTCAATCTCTTCGCATAGGATTTCACGCCTTCCAGCGTCAGTTTCACGGCCCGGTAGAAATCCCTCGCCTTGGCATTCTCCTCGCCCCGGCCCAAAGCGGATTCCTTTGCTTCCGCTTTCGCGATGATGGAGGCGAGCCCCTCTTCAACCACCATCTCGTAATCAGGGACTGTGTGGGAGATGGTGTGGGCCTTTGTGGCCAGGAAAAAGAACATCCGTTCCATCATCCTCTGGCAAAAAGGGTTCTGGTAATCCTTTCGGCACACCTCCTGGACGGTGCGGTCCATCCAGTAAGGAAACACTTCGAAGTTCAAGGTATCGATCTCGTCCTGGCGGATGCCGTAAGGGTTCTTCTTGCGTTCGTGCATGGTTTCCAGCTCGGGCCACATGGCCTGGCCGAGAAACTGCGGGTAGATGGGGACCCCCTTGATTTTGGTGGTGGTGGTCCCTGCGAGCAGATCGTCGCCGTGGATGAGGGCCCGTTTGTTTTCAAGCACGTGCTTGAGCCTTTTGGCGGAGCGGAGCTCCGGAGAATCCCGAGGATCGTCCACCTCCTTCATGTACCTTGTCATGAGGGAAGCGAGTTCGACACACACCTCCGGGCGGGTTTCAAAGTGGACATCCCGCAACCGCTTGAGTCGCGGAAGACCCTCCAAGGTGATGTGTTTGAGGCTGATGTCACCCAATGTTACCCTGTTCATCTTTCCACCTCACTGGTTCGTGGTGTTCTCATGGACACTTTCCTGCCCAATCGTCTTTTTCTTTTTGTAAAAATCTCAGGTTGAGAAACTCGTCAACCCCCACCGATCACGGTTCTCCTGTCCTCACCTCCAAGTGGGGCGCGAACTCGGAGAGAAGGCGCTCATAAATGGCCCGACGAAAGGGAGCGGCCAGATCCGGGAGCCGGCTCTGCTCGACCCATTCGTAGGCTGTAAACTCGATGCCGTCCGGTTTGATGGCGTCCGGACGGCCATGAAATCGGCATAGAAACCACTTCTGAGCCTGCCCTCTTCCCACCTTTTCGTTCCGGTAGGCTTCAGGCAGTTCGTAGACCAGCCAATCCTTGCAGACTGCAACCACGCTGAAATGCTCGGCAAGGATACCGATCTCTTCCTGGAGCTCCCGCTGCAGCGCATGCCGCAAATCTTCGTCCCGGCGAACTCCCCCTTGCGGCATCTGCCAGGCCTCGCCGGCCACGTCGGCTCTCTGCAGGACCAGCACCTTCCCGTCTTGATTGACAAGCATCGCCCCCACGCTTGCCCTGAAATACTCTGTCTGTTCGACGCCTTCTTTTGCTGTTGTCATGTCTTTCTTGTCTCCAGGCTTTCCATGATCCCCAAAAACCACCGCTCACTGAAGCCGGCCAGGAAACAAAAAGACAGCATAATCCACAGCCTCCCCTGGCCGGAAAAGCTGATTAGCCCCGATTCGATGAGTCCCAGAACAGGCAATGCGACCGCAGCGCCGATGACGGGGCGTACCACGGTCACAGAAAAGGAAGCCTTCACCTCGGGGATCTTTTGTTTTGGGCTTGTCCTGGCCACCGTATAGGCGACGCTGAGGACTCCGCCAAGGAGTCCGCTCAGGACCCCCAGTGGAAGCGTCTCTCGCAGCCCGGGATCGAGCACATCGAAGAACCCGTATTGGTTCAGCACCAGGACGGCCAGGACCAAGACAGTCACTGAAAACGATGCGATCGCTATTTGAATTCTCAATTGCCTGATGTTTCGATAGAGGTTCTCGGAGCTGCTGTGAAGATGAAACATCATCTCTGTCAAGATCTTCAGCGTGGCTTCACGCGGTTTGGCCCTTTCCTGAATCCGGGCTTCGGACTCGTCCAACCCCGCATCGCCACGCAACAGCCTGTCGGCTGCACTGCTCCTCCACTTTCCGAGCTTTTCCCGCGCTTCCTCCCGAGCGGATATCAGCCTTGCCTGAAGCTCTTCTTTTTCCAGAGCGGTCAGCATCTGTCGATCGAGCTCATTGACATACGCCCAAGCAGTATCCACATATCCCGCGGCCAACGCTTCTTTGGCTTGACTCAAGAAGGTTTTGCACATCTGAATTGCAGGGCCCGCGAAGTCCATCCGGAGATTTTCGCTGCTGCACTTCTCAACCGCTGCCGGCTCCTCATTCTCTTTGGACAGGGGAGAGGAGTGTTCATAGTAATGCAGTTTGGTTTCGAGGATGCATATTGCCGTGGCAACCCGCAAGAGGTCGTGTCCCTTCGACCATCTCGCCCAACAAGAAGCGCCTTCGAAAAGCGCTTTCACACTCGCAAGGCCGTCCTGAGTCGAATCGGCGTTCCGGACTTCTCCTTCCATCGGCAAACCCTCCTGGGTAGAGGTTCAAAGATAAAGGGAAGGATACGAACTGTAAACCATGATACGCAAACGGGGCGCTATGTCAAGAAACCGCTGTTCCCGTATCATTCCGCGAGCGGATCCTGCTGCACACCCTGCATTGCTGCTATAGGATTTTCTATATCCAGCTTACCCGGGGACGGTGGCGGACAGGAATGCGCCGGTATGTGAATTTGGGATAGCCGATCATCATGGCCCCGAAGGCGAGGTGATCGGCGGGCAGGCCAAGGGCCTCGAAAAGCGGCGGGTAGCTGTTGAGCGTTTTGTAGACATAGCCGGCCCAGCAGGCGCCGAGCCCGATGCTCGTTGCGTACAGGTCGAGCAGGCCTAACGCGAGGGCGGAGTCTTCGGCGCCGAAGGCCCAGTTTCTGTCCGCGTGAACCACGATGAGATGGGGGGCGCCCCGGCAAATCCGATCATAGCCCTGGTCCCAAGACGCCACGACTCGGGGCAGTCCCATGGTCTCCGCGGCTTCCGCATCAGCGCGAATGGTCAGGCGCATCGCCTCGACAACCATTCCTGCCAATCGCCGGACCTCTTCAGGATTTTCCACCACGATCCAATGCCAGGGTTGTTGATTCTTGGCCGAGGGCGCCGAACAGGCGATGTCCAGCAGCTTTTCGATGATCTCTCGCGGAACGACCTTGTCCTTGAACGTCCTGATGGAACGCCGGCCCCGCAAGAACTGTTCGGCCTGCTCCGGCGACACCCTCAGATCCCTGTTCACGGCCGTACAGACTTCGGGCGCGAGCCAGTCGAGACTCAGGGCGTCCACCGAGCAAACACTCACACAATGGCCGCACTGGATGCAGTACTCCTCGAAGTCCGGTGCAGGAACAGGATAACCGTCCTTCTCATCCATCTGGATGATGCGGGCGGGACACTCGCTGACACACACGCCGTCCTTGTTGCATTTTTCCCGGTCTATGGTGATGAAGCCCATGGGTTCCTCCAAAAATCAATAACATTGCCGCCTGCAAAGCTCCTGCTTCAGCCGCACGGATTTAATCGATCCGACAATTTCCTCTGAAAGGGATTTTCTCCCATTCTCCAGGAGAGGAAACAATAGCAAATCATGATGCTCCCCAACAGCTTTGTCAATCCGATCAGGATGACGGGCTGGGGTCGACATGGGGGCCGATACGCTTCACCAAGGCAGGGACCACGGCTGGGGCCATGGCCAGAAGGAATCGTGAGACATCACCCTCCCCTGAAACGTATCCCTTAGGATTGCTGCTGTGCGGGTTGGGACTTGATTTTCGCCACCAGGTCCTTGACGGTCCTGGGCGGCTCGGGCCGGTCCGGTTTGGCCTCCATGACGATGGCGTTTTCCGGACAGCTTGAGGCGCACACGGCACAGCCGAAGCACCGATCCATGTCCGCCACGGGTAAATCGTCATCATCCATCGCCAGCGCACCGGGAGGGCATCGGTCGATGCAGATCCCGCAACCGTTGCACCCGTCCCGGTCGATCCGCGGAGCGAAACCCGAGTTAAAAACGAGGCCGGGCTTGGGGTGCTTGAGAACCTCCGTGACCACCTCACAGTGCCATCGGTCGCAATTGCAGAGAAAGTCGATGTCTTCCGACGTGTTGCGGCTCATATGAACCAGGCCGGCTTCTTCTGCATCATCCAGAAGCTTCCTTGCCTGCTCTTTGCTCAACCTGCGGCCCCCCAGTCTTTCCAGGGCGAACTCGGCACCCCGGCCGAACCACATGCACACGTCCATGGGCATGCCGTGAACATCCTCTCCCCTCAGCCGCGCGGCGTGGCGGCAGAAGCATGTTCCCACGCCGATGGTGTCGTACTTTTCTATGTAAGTCGCCACCTGGTCGTAGGTATGGATGACGTTTCCCGCCCGTATCTTGCGATCCACGGTGATCACCCGGGTCAAGGGGAACGGGGTCTTCCGCTCTCCCCTTGCGGCCAGGTAGGCTTTCTTGTAGTCATGAATCAGCTCGGCGATCCGCTTGTCCCGCTCTCCGACCCGGCCGGGCAGGAACTGGTATTCGAAAATGCCCGGCATGAAGGGGGCCCCGACGTAGTAACGATCTTTCCCGTCCCAAAAGGTGCTGCAGAGCCCCTTGTTGGCCATCTGCTCCAAGAGCGGCTTGACCTGACCGAGATCCTTCCCCATCTGCTTCGCCACGTCGGCCGCCGTGACGGGCCCGCGTGGAAGCGCGTTGTTGACCTCCGCCTCTTCCGGCGTGAACAGCTCTTCGACCAAGGCATAGAATTCCGCGATGTCGAGACCCGTATAGGCTCCGCCCCGCTTCGTCATCACCTCGACCATCTGTCTATAGACTTCCTCGCTCACACCCTTAACCTCCTTGCCTTTGCCTTCCCGGTCTTGGTTCGTGCCGCGCCAGGCCTTCGCCCTTTGGTCACTTGTCCAACTTTTTGAGGATCTCGTCGTCTTGGGGAAACCGGCCTGTGTTGTGCTTGGAGAAAACAAGGTTCCCGTCCACGACCACATCGAACACACCGTTCTTCCCTTTGACGAGTTCTGCCTGGACCCCGAACCGTTCGGAAATCGCGGCCGCCAAACTGGTGGCCTGGGGCAGGTAGTTTCAAGGCACGCAATAGGTAATGGATATTTTCATGTTGATACCCTCCTTTCCTTTCTCAATAGCCTTCGAGCAAGTTCTACGGCACTGGCGGCATCCCCTGCATATCCGCCCGCCCCGATTTTATCTGCGAAAGACTGAGTCACCGGCGCCCCACCGACCATGGTTTTAATCTCCATCCCTGTTTCCACAAATGACCGGACTGTCGCCTCCATGGCCGGCAGCGTCGTCGTGAGAAGCGCAGAAAGAGCTACGATGTCGGCTGAGTTTTCTTTTGCCGCAGACCGAAATCCGGTTGCATCCACATCCACCCCGAGATCGACCACATTGAAACCCGCGCCTTCGAGCATCATACTGACCAAATTCTTGCCGATGTCGTGCAGATCACCCTTGACCGTGCCTATCACGATAGTCCCCATCTTTTTGGACTCGGCTTTTGCAAGAAAAGGTTTCAGGATCGCGAGGCCCGCCTTCATCGCCCGAGCGGCCATGAGCATCTCGGGCACGAACAACAAGCCGTTAGAAAACCGAGTTCCCACCTCGTCCATGGCCGCGATGAGGCCCTCATCTAATATCTGTTGGATATCTGTTTCGGATCCAACCTCGACTTTTGTCAGTTCCCCTGTTCTGACCGTATCAAAACTCAACACTGCTTTGTAGATGTCCTCGACTGCCATAGCATTCAACCCTCCAGACCGTTAAAACCGATCCTTTCCTCTATGCTCAAGCCTCCACGATCGCCCGCAATCGCTCGGCCACTTTTCCGTCCAGGGGCACCGGCTGATGGGTGCCGAGAATTTCACGCAACTTTTCTCCCAATCGCAGGCCCATGGTCGGGCTTCCGGCCGATTGCCAGGCCGTTAAGCTCAAGCGGTTGGACAGGCCGGGAAACCAAAGTTCCCTGCGAAAATGATTGAAGGTATGATCCTTGTCCAGAAACTGCCCTCCTGGGCCGACATCGGCAATGGCCGACAGGGCCCGCGTGTCGTCGTTAACCGGCACCCCCCGAACGAGCAGGTGGCGCACATAGGAATTGATTTCATTGTTGTGAACGATGGCCCTCAGGTCCCCTATCATGCCGCTACCCAGATACCCGGTGTCGTGGGCAAGGTTGATCCCGGTCAGAACCGCCCAAAGGCTCAGTAAGCCGAACTCGGCACCGGCCTGCTCATCCATGACCTGAGCGTCGGTACAACCACCGAATCCCCAAGTCGGAAGCCCGTAATGCTGATATACCGCTGCAAGGGCGGCTTGGGTCATGAGCCGCTCAGGTGCGGCATAGACATTGATTGATGTCCTCATGTCAAAGCACCCATGGGCCCCGCAAAGAACGATTCCCCCTCCAGGACACTTGGCCTGGTGGATCACCAAAGCCGAAAGGGCTTCGGCCAGAGACTGCGTTATTGCACCGGCCATCGTACACGGGGCGGTTGCCCCCGGCATCATGCCCGGCGGATAACAAACCGGTACCCCGAGTTCGGCGCAAGCGAGGAGCTTCCCGAGGGCGTCTTGGGAATGCTGCAGGGGCGATGTCGGCTGCGAGTAAGCTAGGACGAAAGGCCTCTCCCGCACTCTGTCCAGCCCGCCGACCACCGTCGCCGCCATTTCGACAATGAGCCTGGCTTCCGGACCGTTGTCTGAGGTGAACACGATTGGTTTGGTCGAATTGGCCACCATCTGAAAAAATTCGGTCCGATAAACCCGCTGCGCAGGTACATCAGAGGGGATGCCGTAGGACATGATGAAGTCCATGTCCGGCAAGGAGTCCACGACCCTGGCCATGTCGGCGATGTCTTGGGCCAGGGTCGTGCGAAGTTTCCCTGTGATCGGATCATAGGTCCACTTTAAATCGGATCCCGTGCCGAAATAGGTGTTGGCTCCGCCCCAATGACCGCCTCCCAGGGTCAGGGCCGGTTCTCCGTTTCTATCATAGATTACCAGGTGCTTGGGGGCCGAGGCTATCGCCGCTTCAACCAGGCGGGGTTTGAGGCGAACCAAGCCCCCCTTTGCTCTCTTTGCGCCGATCCTTTCCAGAAGCTCAATGGCTACCGGATGCATCACCTTGATTCCGGTCGTCTCCAGGATCTCCATGGCTGCCGCGACAAAAGATTCCACTTGGACGGTGGACATCACTTGAAGCGTTGGTCTGATTGTAAACTCGGGATACCCTTTCATGCTCTGCTCCTCATGGTTGTGCAGCGACACTCTTAAGCTGAGAACGTAGCCCTTTCGTGGAGGGTCGATCCAGCTCGTAAAATCCATCACCCTTGTCAATGACGATGACGCCGTAGGCCTTTTCGGCCCTGGACGGACTAACAAACCCCTCTATGACGTCCCAAAGGACCTTCTGAGGATCTCTGTCCAGGGGGTCACTCCAGCCTCCTGCACCGGGCGTGCATATGGTCACGGTGTCACCTGTCTCCAGCGGGCGAGTCATCTTGGAGTAAGGCAGACGTTCAACAAGGCCGTCGGCATGCTCTATGGTGCAAGAGGAATTGCCGCCACCCTGTCCGCCGAAAACTCCCCATGGTTTCAACTCCGAGCGGTCGGTCGAAACCGTGAGGGTTGTCTTTCGGCTTAGGATGCGTATCTCGCGACGCATGCCCAGGCCTCCCCGAAACCGCCCGGCGCCGTCGGAATCGGGAATCAGACCATAGCTCCTGATCATCAGAGGGTAGGTCGATTCGATGACCTCAACCGGTGCGTTTCGCGTGTTGGTCATGTGGCACTGGACGGCATCCATGCCGTCCTGCTTGTACATCGCCCCCTGGCCTCCGGCATACGTTTCGATGTAGTTGTACAGACGGCCGGTCCTGGGATCGAAGCCGCCTATGTTGAAAAGGCTTGTCACGCCGTTGCTTGCCGCGGCGGCCCGCTCGGGCAGGGCTTGAACAAGGGCACCCAGGAGCACGTCCACCACTTTCGGAGAGATGATGATGGTGGCGTTTCCAATCGCTGCAGGAGGCTCGGCATTGATCACTGTACCGGAGGGAGCGAAAACGCGGATCGGACGGTAGGAACCCACATTGGGGGGCAACCCGGGATCGATCAGGACCTTGACGATATAGTAGCACGCGGAAATGGTGCAGGCGATGTTGCTGTTGATGGAATCGTTGACCTGTAGGTCCGTGCCCGTGAAATCGAAATGAATCTCATCATCCTTGACGGCCACAGATACCTTCACCCGGATTCGGGGCTCGGTGAGAGGCGTCCCTTCGATGAAGTCCTCGAATCCGTAAACACCGTTCGGAATCTCCTTCAGACCGGCCCGAATGCGACGCTCGGAGTAATCAAACAACTCCGAGATGTATCCGTTCAGGCCTTCAACCGAGTATCGGGAACAGAGTTCGGCAAGCCGCTTCTTGCCCACGTTGTTGCAAGCCATCTGGGCCATGACGTCCCCTTCCACCTCGATGCTGGTGCGGACGTTCTGCTTGATCATGGCCAGGAGATCCCGGTCGACAACGCCTTTCTTCACGAGTTTGACGGGCGGAATCTGGAGCCCCTCCTGGTAAATCTCTCTGAGTCCGACAGCCATGCTTCCGGGAGCGAAGCCTCCGACGTCCACATGATGGGCCATGTTCGCCGCCAGAAAGGCAATCCGGCCCCCGACGAACACGGGAGAAACCATGGTGATGTCATTCAGATGGCCGGGCCCGGTGGGATAGGGTACGTTCACCACGATGTGGTCCCCCTCTTCCATGTCCTGGAGAGAAAACCTTTTCAACACCGAATCCAGGGCCGAGGGCATGATCCCGAGATGGACGGGGGAACCGAGCTCGGTTTGTGAAATGACTTCACCCCGTGTCGTGTAAATGGCGCAGGAACAGTCCCTTCGATCCTTGATGTTGGTCGAGTAGGCCGTTCTGATAAGGGCCATGTTCATCTCGTCGGTAATCGAATGCAGAGCGTTCATCACCACCTGCAAGGTGACCATGTCAGTCGCCGGCATTTCTCGCCTCCCTCCTCGTGATGATCAGGTTACGGTATCGGTCGACCACGGTGTGATACCCCGGAAATATGACCGTCGTTGAATCGATTTGCTCGATGATGGCCGGTGAAGGGATCTCCATGCCGCATTGCATCCGGTCACGTTCATAAATGGGCACATCCCGGAACCGGCCGTCCATGTAAGCGCGACGCTGCTCCTTGTAGGCGCGAGCCGGGTCCGGTGGGCCCTGCTCCTCGCTCCGGATATCGGGCTTGTCTAGCAGGCCGATGGCCACGAGCCGGAGGTTCACAATCTCCACCGACTCAGGCTCCATGCTGTAGCCATAATTGTCCTTGTGAAGCCGACCGAACGCATCTGCGAGTGTCTCAAGGTGATGTTTGACATAATAGCCGCCCGGAAAAGGCAACTCCAACTCATAGCCTTGACCACGATAACGCAAGTCGGCCGACCTGTGGAACACGACGGCTTCCCTGGCGAGCCCCTCGGAGAGCATTTGTTCCGTGGCTCTGGCCTCCAGCTCTTCAAACGCGTTGCTCAAACGGGAAGGATCGAGCCGGCTCATGACATGGAGGAAGGTTCGCGAGTAATCGTGCCGGAAATCCGCCATGAGGAGACCCAGGGCACAATTGACCCCGGGGCCCTCCGGCACCAGCACCCGGTGAATGTTCAGCTCCTGGGCCAGCTTCACGGCGTGAACCGGACCGGCCCCGCCGAAACATACCAGTGTGAACTCCCGCGGGTCATAGCCTTTTTCTACAGAGACGAGCCGGATGCCGCGGATCATGGTTGCGTTGACGACCCTGAAGATCCCCTCGGCCGCCTTTTCGAGACTGAGGCCCATGGGCTCGGCAATCCTCTTGATGATCGCCCGGATGGAGAGCTCCGGATCGAGTCGCATCTCGCCACCGGCGAAATAGTCAGGGTTGAGATAGCCCAAAACCAGATTGGCGTCGGTCACTGTAGGCTCCTCTCCACCGCCGCCGTAGCAGGCAGGGCCTGGATCAGCGCCGGCGCTTTCCGGCCCGACCTGTAGTGCCCCTCCCGGATCGACCCAGGCGATGGACCCGCCCCCGGCCCCCAGAGTCTTGATATCGATCATCGGCACCTTGATGGCATGTCCGCCGATGTCGCTCTCGTTCGTGAACGTCGGCCGGCCCCGGTAGGCCAGGGAAACGTCGAAGCTGGTTCCACCCATGTCCACCGTGATGATGTCATCGAAGCCCGCCATTTTCGCCAACTCAAGCCCCCCCAGGAGCCCAGCGGCCGGACCGGAAAGAACCGTGTGGACGCTTTTTTTGCCTGCCGTCTCCGCGGTCATCACGCCGCCGTTTGACTGCATGATATTTAGCCCCGTCTTGATCTCCATCTCATCAAGGCTGACCCTGATCTGGTGGAGATAGCGCTCGACGATCGGCATGACGTAAGCATTGATCACGGTTGTGCTCATCCGTTCGTATTCCTTGAACTCGGGCAACACGTCACTGGAGATGCTCACTCTGACCTCCGGCATGTAGTTTTCAAGAATCTCCTTGACCTTGACTTCATGGATTGGATTGGCGTACGCGTGGAGAAGACATACCGCCACCACCCCCACGCCGTGACGCTCCAGAAGCCTAGCCACGTTCCGGACCGCCTCTTCGTCCAGCGGTTCGGCGACCCTGCCGTCGTAAAGCATGCGCTCAGGGACTTCGAAACGCAGATGGCGGGGAATAAACGGCTCGGGCCGCCGTTCGAAAAAATCATAGAGTTTGGGGCGTATTTGCCTGGCAATGTGCAGGACGTCCCGGAATCCGGCCGTCACGATCAGACCTGCCTTTACACCCTTGCGCTCGATGAGGGCGTTGGTCGCAACGGTCGTGCCGTGAATCAGGAAGTCCAGATGTCTCGGGTCGATCCCGAACACTTTTTCGACTTTTCGGATACCGTTCATGACACCCCGATCCGGTGACTTGGGTGTCGAAGGGGTTTTGGTCAGCCGAATGCCTTTTGTCTTTTCATCGATGACGACGAGATCGGTGAACGTGCCACCGACGTCTATACCCAACCGGTACATCCATTCGCCTCCTTCTCTCTCCGGGTCCGATTCCGGGCCCTTTGAAGCACTCCGCATATACCCTGGGGGAGAAGTTCCTCCTTTGTTCAGGGACCTCCCATGAGCAGGTTAGGCAGCCACAGCGTGCACTGGGGAATATAGGTGAACAGGAGCAAACACGCCAACAGGGGAATGAAAAACGGCAAACAGGCTCTCACCAGCGTCTCGAACTTGATATCAATAACGCCCATCATGACATAGAGGCCGATCCCCATGGGCGGGGTGATGATGCCGATGGTGATGTTCAAACTCATGACGATTCCGAACTGAACCGGGTCGAAACCGATGTTCTGAATAATCGGCAGGAAAATTGGGGTGGTCAGAATCAGCACCGGGATCGGTTCGAGAAGACAGCCCAGAACAAGAAGGAACACATTGATGAGAAGCAGGATGACGACCTTGTTCTCGGTGAGGCTGAAAATCCAGCCCGCGAGTCTCAGGGAGGTTCCCTCATAGGCATAAATCCAACCGGCCACGGTGGAGACAGCGATGATAAACATGATCATGGCCGTTGACCTGACCGAAGACTTGAAGCAGGCAAGCACTCCCTTCCAGGAGAACTCCCGATAGAGGCAACCCAGGAACACGGCGTACAGGGTGGCGACCACTCCGACCTCGGTCGGGGTGATCATCCCAAATCCCATGCCCAGGATGATGATCACCGGCACCAGCAGGGCCGGCGAGTTCACCACCAGGCTTCGTCCCATGGCCGGCAGCGACTTTCGGGGCTGGACCGGGCACACGACCTTGCCCGTGGCGGCAAAATAGTAGATTGTGGCCATCATAGCCAGCCCGATGATGATGCCCGGCACCACTCCCCCGATGAAGAGCCGGCCGATGGACACCTGAGCCATGACGCCGTAAAGGATCAGGTTGATGCTGGGCGGGATCATCGGCCCGATGACCGATGAACAAAGGGTGATGGCGGTGGAGAATGCCCGGTTGTATCCCTGCTTTTCCATGGCGGGAATACCGATGAGACCCAGCCCGGCTGCATCAGCCAGCGCCGAGCCCGAGATTCCCGCAAAGATCATATTGGCCACGACCATGACATGTCCCATCCCGCCTTTCAAGTGACCGACCAGGTGGAGCGCAAAATCCCAGATGCGCCGGCTCAGCCCGAGGGTATTGAACATGTTTCCGGCCAGGATGAAAAACGGCACGGCCAACAAAGGCACGCTTTGCACGCCCTCCAGCATGAACTGAGGAACCAAAACCAGGTTTTTGTGCAGGATCAGAAGCGGGATGAGGGTCGACAAGCCGATTGCCATGGAAACCGGCACCCTGAGGAGAAGCAGGACGAGGAAACCCACGGTCAGAATCAAGGATAGCATGCCAGCCCCTTTCCGGAATCACTCTCCGCTTTTTTCTGCACCCCGCCTGCGAACAAGGGCTTCCAGATCGGCCCACAAACGGTAGAGTGCGATCCAAAGGCAGATGCCTCCACCCAGCAGGACCGGCAAGACGGAGTAGCTCTGCTTGATCGGGAAAACCGGATGCATCATCACGCTGGTCATTCGGTAGAATTCGATCGCCTTGATCAGGATCAAGGCGAAAAAAATTACAATCAGCGAGTTGGTCCCTGTCTCGATCAGACATTGAGCTCTCGGCCCCAGCCGGTCGAAAAAATACTGCATTCGCACATCTTCGTCCCGTTTCAAGAGCACGGCGTATCCTATGAAGTACATGCACGAAGACAGGGATACGGCCAGCTCCATGGAAACGGGCGACGAATACCCAAGGAAGTAGCGGGTGATGATCTCCACGGCGTTCAGAGCGACAACGATGAACAACAGGCCCACGCAAAGGAGCAACAGCCATCGATCGGCCAGATCTACCGACTTGCCATAGTATTTTAGAATCGTTCGGTGCATGATCATTTCAGAAAAAGCCTGTCCCTTCCTCAGGGACAGGCCGATGACGGTCAGCGGATAGCCTGAATGCGATCATAGATGCCCGCAGGGATGAAATCCTCTTTCTCCAGATCCTTGATGACCGGCCGCATCATTTCCACGCCGGGCTTGAGGTCGAGGATCGTGTACGTCACGCCGTGGTCTTTAGTCATCTTTTCGATGTCCACAGCCACCTGCTTTTCGGAGGTACTCATGTACCAGTTGCCCGCCTCATCGGCCGCCTCTTTCAGGGCTTTTTGAAACTGGGGGCTGAGCTGTCCGCAGATCTTTTTGTTCATGACCACGGTCAACAGACCCCAGTATTCGTCCGTTCGGGCCATGTACTTGGCGACTTCCGTGAATTTCATGGAGTAAACAAGGTTGATGGGTGAGGTCACAGCCTCCACCATGCCCTGTTTGAGCCCCATGTAAACGTCCGTCCACGGCAGAACGACGACCTGGCATCCCAGGGCGGTCCAGGATCGGCGCCAGGTGTCCAGAGGTGCAATCCGCAACTTGAGACCTTTCAGGTCGTCAAAGTTTTTCACGGGTCGGGTGGAGACAAGAACCCGGTAAGGCCCTCTTTCCCAGTCCGAATCCAAGACGCTCAGGCCGACCTTGTCCAGGGGTTGAACGAACAGTTCATCCCAGAGCGGGCTCTTAAGAACCTTGCGAAACGTTTCCAGGCTGGGCACCGCGTAGTTCAGGCCCAGAGCCTTGAGCCCTTTGCTGAACCGCTCGAATTCCACATTGCCGCCAATGTAGATGTCCTGGTTCCCCATGATGGTGCTGTCGATCATGGCCGTTGCCTTGCCGAGCTGTTCCTGGGGAAAAATTTCCACAACCAGTTCCCCGTTTGTTTTTGCCTTCACCAGATCCGCAAATTTGTCTGCCGCCTGACCCTCAAGGCTCGCCTTGGGCGAGATATGGCCGCCCTTGAGCACAGTACTTGCATGGACCGGTTGCAAGGTCATGACGGCCAGGGCCATCGTCACCCATCCCAGAAAAAACCACCCCTTCTTATTCATGCTCATCGTCCCCCTTTCTGATTATTCGGTTCCTCTCTTTTCACGCTTGCCTTAAAACACCCTTTCCCGAATCGATTGCCCCGCTCCAAACAGCGGGGTATGGCAGCAAACTTGCGCGGCCTCTTCTCGCACAGGTATTATCGAAAGGAAATCGTATTAAAAAACATGAAGACTCTCTGCTTAAACAGGTTCACATGTTTGATGGAGATAGCCTCGACCCGGTCCACATCTCTCTTTCTGAGAGCCAGGATCAACTCCCGGTGCTGCTTGGAAATGAGAGCATTGTGATCGAGGACGGACCGACCCCCATCGCCGATGTCCTTGCTGACCGCCAAATATGAATAGCGCTCGGCCCGGGTGCGCAATGTCTGGTGAAATCGGTAGAGGATGTCGTTGCGGCAGCCCCGGCTTATCAGCCCGTGGAAGAGGAAGTTTTCTTTGGTGAGTTGCCAGAAGTCGTGGTCCGCGATGGCCCTGTCGACCGCGGCCCCGGCATCTTCGATGGCGAACATCTCCTCTGACGTCATGCGCTCAGCCGCCAGGCAATGGGTGTTCTTTTCGATGATGATGAGCGATTCAACGAGTTCCCTGAACTCGCTGAGGCTGAGGTCCCTGGCAAAGGAAGACTTGTTCGGTTCACCCCCGATGAGGTTTTCCTGCCTCAGGATGGTCAACGCCATCCTGAGGGGAGTTCGACTGACGCCCAGCTCTTCCAGCAGTGATTTTTCGTTGATGATCTCGCCCGGCTCAATCTCAAGGGTGACGATTTTCTTGAGAACGGCCTGGTGGACGTCTTGGACTAAATTTTTGTCCTTGACCTTCGGCATATCCCATGCCTTCGCCTGTCAAAAGGGTTGCGAGTTTTGGAGGGAGAAAAATCCTTTGAATTAATTTATGATTATAAATAAATCTTTAAGATTGGGGTCGTCAAGAAAAAAACGGGCATGAAAAAAGCATCACCTGAACCGCTTCAAAACATCGGCGGGAGACTCCGGGAAAAGCGTCTCTTTTGGTGATTCGCGGATGAAGGCCCGGAGCTCCGGGGACTCACTGCTCACAACGAGGACTTCGCTTCCGGAGAGGTTCTCCTCGATCCTTCCGGAGAGTTGCTTCGCTTCCATGGCTTTTCTCACGGCTTCGTGGTTCGGCAGGGCGACGAAGAGGTTATCGGCACGGTCTAATCGGTATTCGGCGATGACGTAGAGGTCCTGCAAATCCCAGGGTGAGTGAATCTTGATATTCAGGAAGCTCCTGCCGTCCAGCTTCGAAACGTACATCTTGCCCAGAATCTTTTCCTCGGAACGGCCGTGGCCTGAAACGGCGAAGCTCATCCCCCCGTCCTGGGACCGGCCGATGAAAAGAACAGGATAGTCCGCCTGCCCCCACGCCCCTGCCAGCCGCTGATCCACGGAAACTTTCTCTGCCGGCTCGATAGGATTAACCCACAGGGGGGATGGTGCGCAGGAGGTCAAAAGGAGCGCGGACGCCACCAAACACAGAAGTGCGTTCGTCCTAAGCACAGTCCTCTGTGAAATGAGCTTTTTCACAGACAACGCAGTCCTTTCTGCAGGTCCTCAAAAGCGGGATGCCCGCTTTCGCTCCGGCAAATCACACCGTAACATGGCGGAAGGCAATAAAGCAAGCCTTCTTGGGCATCCCGGCCTGGAAAGCTGCCCCCTCTTGTTTCTCATGAAAACTATGGGTATACTCTGCGAACCAAGAATGCAAAACGAAATCATGGGATGGGAGGAAAGACATGGCTCCATGGGAAAACTACCTGGCAGAACACAAAGAACGCTTCATGAATGAACTGATGGGATTTCTCCGAATCCCCAGCATCTCCGCTTTGCCTGCTCATGCAGGCGATGTCGAGCAAGCCGCCCGGTGGGTGGAAGCGCGGATGAAGGCGGCAGGAATCGAGTCTGTGCGCATCATGCCCACGGGCGGTCATCCCGTGGTTTACGGTGACTGGCTCCACGCACCGGGCAAGCCCACCATCCTGATTTACGGCCATTTCGACACCCAGCCTGCGGACCCCCTCGACCTGTGGGACAGTCCTCCTTTCGAACCCGTGATCAAGGAAGGCCGCATCTATGCCCGCGGCGCCACCGATGACAAGGGCAACATGTTTATTCCCATCATCGTTGCCGAGGCCGTGTTGAAAACCCACGGAAGATTACCCGTCAATCTCAAGTTCCTCTTTGAGGGGCAGGAAGAAATCGGGAGCCCCCAGTTGCCGGAATTCATCTCCGCCAACAGGGAGCTCTTGGCATGCGACATGGTCCTGAGCAGCGACGGGGGCCAGTGGGCCGAAGACCAGCCCATGGAGGTCCTCGGCACCCGAGGCCTGGCAGCCGTTTTCATCGACGTCCAGGGACCGGATCATGATCTTCACTCCGGCACTTACGGCGGCACCATTGCCAATCCCCTCCACGCCCTGGTGCAGATTCTTGGCACCATGCACGATCGCGACGGGAGAGTCACCGTTGAAGGCTTCTACGATGACGTGCGTCCCCTCACCGAGGAAATGCGGGAGAATTTGGCCGAAGTGCCCTATGACGAGGCGAAATACCTGGCCGAAACAGGATCCCCTCTCACCTTCGGCGAACCGGGGTACACCACCTACGAGCGTGCGGGGCTTCGCCCGACCCTCGAGATCAACGGCCTGTACGGCGGCTTTCAGGGAGATGGACTAAAGACCGTCCTTCCGTCCATGGCACATGCCAAGATCTCCTGCCGGCTGGTAGCGGACCAGGACCCCAAAAAAATAGCCGATCTCCTCGTGCGGCACATCGAAAGGGTCGCCCCCCCGGGCGTCAAGGTGACGACGACCAAGAGCCGCAGCCAGGCCATTCCCTATCTTGTCCCCTCCGATCACGCCGGTCTCACCCTGGCTTCTTCGGTGCTCAAGGACATCTACGGCAAGAAGCCCTATCAGGTTTGCATGGGCGGGTCCATCCCCGCCAATGCCATGTTCCTCGAATACCTCAAAGTCTACACGATCGTGTTTGCCTTCGGCCACATGGATGAGCGCCAGCATTCACCCAACGAGTTTTTCCGCCTCTCAGGCTATGAAAAGGGGCAGAAAGCCTACGGCATGCTTCTCCAGCGGCTGGGACAGTCGTTTCACGCCTGATTCTCAAAACGGGCGTTCCAGGCGCCGAGCCGGAGAAAAGGCCCTTCATGGATGTTCACGATTCTGGGCTCTTGATTTTTAAATAGCTTGATTTTCCAAAAAAAAGGGTTAAGATAAATTAAATTCATGGGAGCTCACCCTGTGGGTGGGCTCCTTTCGTTCTGAAACAAGGATTTTTTGTCAAGACGGGCATCCTGTCGCGCTGAGACAAGATGCCTTTTCACTCGAACAAGTCTCTGAAAAATGTCGGAGACAAAAACTCGTGGGGGTATTTAGATTGATGGAAAAAGCGACCGATGACATGGTGGAAACCGGATTCAAAACAGCCAGTAACGCCGATTCGGTGCCCGACGGCGCCGGCGAGGACGGTCAGGACGGCCGGTCTTTTATGGATCTCTACGAAGAGAGCCTGAAGAGCATTCAAGAGGGCAAGGTGGTCGAAGGAGAGATCGTGGAAATCGGCGAAGAATTCGTGCTGGTCGACATCGGCTATAAGTCAGAAGGGCAAATTCGTCGCTCCGAGTTCATCGACCGAGACGGCCGGGTGACGGCCAAAGTGGGCGACACGGTACACGTTCTCCTGGTGCGCAAGGAGGACAAAGAAGGCCGCATTGTTCTTTCCAAGGAAAAGGCCGCCAGAGCCAAGATCTGGGATGACGTGGAAGAAGCCTTTAAGAAGCAAGAGACCATCAGAGGCAAAATCGTCTCGCAGGTAAAAGGAGGGCTTTCCGTCGATATCGGCGTGCAGGCCTTCTTGCCCGGTTCTCAGGCGGATGTGAGACCGGTCAGGGACTTGGGTACCCTCATAGGAACCGTGCATGATTTCAAGGTCGTGAAGTACGAAAAGAACCAGGGAAATATCGTTCTGTCCCGTCGAGCCGCCCTGGAGGCCGAGCAAATGGCTCTCAGGGAGAAAACACTGGCACTCCTCGAAAAAGACGCGATTCTTGAAGGGATTGTCACGAATATCAAGGATTACGGCGTGTTCGTAGACTTGGGTGGGATCGTCGGTTTGCTTCATATATCGGACATGTCCTGGGGCAGGATCAGTCATCCGTCCACCCTTTACCATGTCGGTGATGAGATAAGGGTCAAGATCCTGAAATTCGACAAGCAGAAAGAAAGGGTTTCCCTCGGCCTTAAGCAACTGATTCCCGACCCCTGGAGCGAGGCAGAAAAGAAGTATCCCATCAATGCCAGGATCAAGGGAAAGGTCTTGAGCCTGGTCGATTATGGGGCATTTGTCGAAGTGGAAGAGGGAATTGAAGGCCTGATTCCGCTGTCTGAAATGTCGTGGACTGGAAAGCTCAGGCATCCCTCTCACGCGTTGAGCGTCGGGGATGTGGTGGAAGCGCTGGTCACAGGCGTCGATGTCTCCAAGAGGCGGATTTCATTGAGCATGAAGAGGCTGGAACCCAATCCCTGGGATACGATCGCCGAGCAATACCCGGTGGGGGCTGTCATAGAGGGGAAGATAAAGAATGTCAACAACTTCGGGATTTTTATCGGCATCGATCAAGGCATCGACGGACTCGTCCATGTATCGGACATTTCCTGGACGCAAAAGATACACCACCCTTCGGAGCTTTACAAAAAGGGCGACGATGTTCGGGCTGTCATTTTAGACATTGACAAAGAAAATGAACGCTTTTCGTTGGGAATCAAACAACTGACCCCGGATCCCTGGACTACGATCCCCGACAAATACAAGCAGGGCGCCCGAGTGAACTGCATCGTGAAGAGCATCACCGATTTCGGCGTCTTTGCGGAACTGGAACCGGGCATCGATGGCCTCATTCACGTCTCCCAGTTGCCGAAGGACAAGCAGGGCGATTTCCAGAAGGGATTTCAGATCGGGGACGAAATTCAGGCCGAGATTGTCGATGTCTCTCAAAAGGATAAAAGGATCGGTCTGTCCATCCGGAAACTGGATGAAAGCGCTGAAAGAGATCTTCAGAAAAACTACGCGAAAAACCAGAGACAAGCCACGTCCAACCTTGGAGAACTGTTGATAGAAAAGATGATGAGTTTAAAACCGCCCCATTCGGTTGACGGCAGCGACCCGGAATCCAATCGGGGTGAGGAGGATGAGAAATGACGAAGGACAAAGACAGGACGCCTGTGGCAGAGAACGTGGTCACCCTGTGCACGAAGTGCGAGATGGAGCTGAACCACGTGGTCGTTGCCCACAACGAGAACGGAACGGTTGAAAGGGTGAAGTGCCTAACCTGCGGGACGGAACACAAGTACCGTTCCGACAAGAAAAAGGCTGCGAGGAAGACCACAAAGAAGAATCCTGTTGTCCAAAAGGTGGATTTCACGAAGATGTTTGAAGAACTCGCCGAGAAATTCAGGGATAAGCAGCCGCTGCCCTACAACATGTCCGGAACATTCCAAAAGGACGACGTCATCGATCACCAGACCTTCGGCATGGGGATTGTGACCAACGCTTCTTTTGACAGGATGGAGGTCGCTTTTTCCGACGGACCTCGCTTTCTGGTTTGCAATCGGGCTTAAATACGCAACCGTTTCTTCGTGCTCTCTGTGTCTCTCTGGTGAACGAAATTTGATGAATGTCATCGCAGAACGCATGCCTAAGAGCGGGAAGCCTCCCGTTGCGGGACCTTCTGGTCTGTCAGGAATTCTTTCAGCTTCTCATAGGGCTGGGCTCCCACGAGCCCTGCCCCGTTTATAACAAACGTGGGCACGGCCGTGATGCCCTGTTCCCGGGACAGCCTCCAGTCTTCATCGACGGCCGCCCTGAAGCGCCTCGATTCCAGGACCTCCCGCGCCCCCTCCTCGTCAAGCCCGACGCTCCCGGCCAGGCGGACCAGCACGTCTTTTTTGGCGATATTCCACCCCTCCACGAAATAGCCGCGGAAGGCCCCATCGTGGAAGGCATCTCCCCTGCCTTGCGTCTCGGCCCACTTGCCCAGCTCCTGAGCCAGCCTGCTGTTGTACGTCTTCTTCCGCTCCCCCCAGGGAAGCCCAAGCTCCCGAGCCGCCCTGTTAAGCCGGGCCAGCACAGCGGGAATGTCAGCATTCCTCCCCGCGAAAAGCTCCTCCAGGGTGATCCCCTCTTCGGGCGTTTCAGGATGCAAAGGAAAGGCTCTCCACTGCACTTCGATGAGAAAATTTCTCTTCACTTCTTCAATACGCACGGTACTGAAGTAACACCAGGGTCAGATGTAGTCCGAAAAAACTTCCAGGGCTCTATGTTCTGCCATTCACTCCTCCCTTATTCAACCTTGACGGCATCGTAAACGCTCATCCTTTTTCCTGTGGGGCCGCAAGACAGTCTTTGCCCTTATTGTACAACTCGTCAAAACAGCGCTCCAGTTTATCATTGCATCCCCGGCAGCCTTCCACGACCCTTCGGGACCAATCGAGGTAGTCCCGCTTGCGCTTCAGCGTCCAGTCGCGGGGCGGCCTCTCCAGGATGTCACGGATGTTGCATATCTTGTCCGCAATCTTGATCATCTTGGCCCGATGGGAAAGATGCGGAGCATGCTTCACCTGCAGGTCTTTCCGCTCTTGCTTTTCGAGGCCCTTGTCATCCGTCATCTCCATCACCAAATCGATGACCTCTTTTCCGAATTTCTCCTCCACTGCCTCCCTGGTTGCGTCCGTGTCCTCGATCGTGTCATGCAAGAGCGCCGCAACGAGGATGGTTTCGTCTTCCACTGCCCCCTCTTCCACCAGCACATGGGCAACCTCGATGGGGTGATTGATGTATGGGGAGGCTTCGACCCCCTTGCGGTGCTGAGTCCGGTGCTTTTCAGCGGAGTAGCTCAGGGCTTCAAAGAGTCTCGCGAGATTCATGCCTACCTTTTAAGTCCTTGGCGATCTTTGAGAATCCGTGGTAATCCCTTCACACAAGGCTATTCGGAAAGGAGCTTCGGGACGGATTTCTTTACGCCATTTTTCAGTTCAATCTTGTAGTTGTGAAGGTATCGCCAGGTCATTTTGTATTTTTGGCTCGATGTTTCCGCTGCCCGAATACGGTCGCCACCAATGGTCTCGATCTCCTCGACGATTTCATCGACCAGGACCCTATTTCTGAACTGGTCAAAGATCGACTTGAACAGCTCACCAAATTGCGCATGAATGTGTATCGAGATTCTGTTGAGGATGTAACCGCCGAGTAGTGAGGCGACTGCCAAAGATATGAGCGCTCCGCTGCCGGGCAGAAACGAAATGAAGCTTATATTCAATGCTTTCAAGATCAGGTAAACCATGCACATTCCGAAGCAGCCGAAAAGCGCTGCCGCTGAGTAGGTGGTACTGTCCGCAACTGCTTGCTGATTGTCGATTTCCTCTCGAAGCTTGTCATCCAGGCTCAACCAGATCCGATACCAGTAAAATACACCATCCATGCCGTAAACCCTGTCCGGGTAGGATTCATAGGAGGCCAGGAGATTGCCCAATCGAGTAGGGTAGAAAGCGTAGTAGTCTCCCTCGGCATTCATTGGAAAACGCCGTTCCTCCACACATGCCTCCAGGTACCTGGCGCGGTCACTTTCCCTGAATCGGTTCTTCACGTCCTGAATCTTCGCGAGTCTCCGTTCTTCGGATTTCCTCAGCGGCCTCCGCACAAACGACGGCCAGTAGCGTCGTCCTTCGAATGCCATGTAGATTTGCATGTCCAGAATAACAAACAGCCACCCCAGGATCAGCACGCAAACGGAGAAAATCATCTCCGAAGAAAAGATTCCCTGGCTGTTCCCCAAGATGGCGTCTACCATCGGGAAAACAGGTGTCGACAAGAGGAATCCTGGCAGAAGGAGCCTGAATAGAAACTTGAGACTGAGCGTGAAAGGCAGCTTCATTAGTCCTCATCTCCTCCCCCCGGTCCATGGGGACCGAAAGCCTCTGCCGTTTCGCACGCACACTCATCGAGGTCCATATGATATTGATCCGGAGTCTTCAGGTCCTCGAGGCGACAGAGATACTCGACACCTTGTCTGTCTTTGACCCAAACAAGCCTTTTGTTATACTCCTTCACATCCATGACGGTCTCCTTTCCTCACCCTTAAGGGTATGGTGCGTCAAATCATCCAGAGAAGACAGTGAAGAGCCCCCAGCATGGCGCTCAGCACAACCACCTGTTCCTTGACGGAGAAGAAGTTATCACCGTCCTCTCCGGGAAAGCCCTTAACTTTCGTCGCAATGGACTCTAATTCGGCCTCCGTCAGGCTGGTGAACTCCGCCAGCGCATTTAGTATATCATGCTCATCTTGGGCATCTTCCCTTTGGCGCTCTTTGAGCGACACTTCTTCCAGAACACGCCGGGCAAACACTTCGCGGTCTATTCCCCGTCTGCCGCCGTTCATTGTGCACCTCCCTTCCCGGTTTTTTGCCCTTCCTCGAATCCGCATTCCGGAAGAAGTCGGCTGCCGACTCACCCTCAGAACCCTGGGAAGGGCAGTTCGTCTTTTAGCATTGCCAAAACCCTTTCCACTTCCGCAGCACTCAGGCGTTTCTTGCTCGTGCGATACGCGTGCGAATTGAGGCTCTTCAGGTGACCGGCTCGCGCCATGGCAACAGTCATGGCATCCTCCTCCCCCTTGGTCAGACCGTGGCACATTCCCCTCTCCCTGGCTTCCTCCGGACTGTAGGCTTTTGCGTGAAGGAAAGCTTCGACGAAAAAAGGTGCGGGTATGGCGAAGCGTCCGATCAGGAGCATCCAGCTTGGAAAAGGGATGCCGGTCATCATTTCATTCATTTGAATGCGGTACGGGCCTTCGAGCGCAAAGCGGAGGTCGCAGGCAAAGAAAAGCATGGCGCCTCCTGCAATGGCGTGGCCGCTGCTGAGTGCAATGGTCGGGATGGGAAGTGAAAAGACACGCAGCAGGGTCCGGGCAAAGGTCTCGGCCAGGGCATTCAGGTCGCCGGGGGCGAGCGCGGGCATGAGCTTGATGTCGAGCCCGGCGGAGAAATAGCCCGGCCGCCCCGTGATGATGAGTGTCTTGGCCCCTTCGCTTTCGACACGATCGAGGGTCTGGTTCATTTCCTCGAAAAAAACGAAATCCATGGCATTCGCTTTCCCGTCGTCCATCCTTATGAAGGCGACCTCGTTTTCAGACTGGTAATGAATCTTCATCAGGTTCTCCTACCCCGCAGTTTGCGCAACGCTCCCCTCCTTTATTCTTGAAACAAGCACCTCGTTGACTTTTTCCGCCGCTATCATGAAGCAAAGTCGCTGAGACCCATGGCACGTCTTCCGGTTCAGGGTTGTGGACTCTCCACCCTTTCACGTGACGCGCGTTTTCTTGGCAGGCAGGGTGTTCACAAAGTCCCTGGCCTTTTTGAGCCAGCCTTCGAGGTCCTCGTCCCTTGCGATTCCCTGTTTTTCCACCATCACCCACCCTTTCATAGGCTTCCCCGTGATATCGAAAGGTCTCGAGAAAGGAAGTCCCAGCGCTTCCTCGGAACCCTTCTCTCCCAGGCGAAGGATCAAAAAATCCTTGTAGACCCCGCAGAACATGTTGCCCTTCAAGAGATGGCAGACGCCGCCGAACATCTTTTTGGAATCCGTGTTCTTCCACCTCGATATCAATCGCTTGATCCTCATCTCGATGTCCTGGTCATATCCCATAGATCACCTCCCATACCTTCGATCCGGCCGGACCGCGCACCGGCACAGCTCCGGCCTCATTTCAATGCGAACATGTTGAACGTCTGCTCGGGCAGAAAATCGAAGGACTCGACCAGGAAATAGCCCGCATCTTCCATTCGCGTGACGATATCCTCGGGCGGTGTATAGTGCTTAAATAGAGCGACAAAGCTGAACGCGGCCTTTTTCTTGTGCTCGATGATCGCCACTTTCCCCTTCGGCTTCAAGGATCTTTTCAAATCGCCAAAGTACTTGCCTGGCTCGGGCAGGTGATGGAACACGTTTCTGAGGAAAACGAGGTCAAGGGAACCTTCCGGTAAAGCCATGTCGCCCTTTTTCGCCAGCACAAAGGCCACATTATCCAGCCCTGCCTTTTCAGCTTCCCGTCTCACGAACTCGAGGTATTCCGCTCGCGCATCCACAGCATACACCCGGCCTGTTTTCCCGACTCGCCTGGCGAATTGAAGGGTAAAGGATCCTCCTCCGGAACCGATGTCCGCAACGCGAAAACCTTCCTCAATCTGCAATGTCCGAATGATCTCCCCGGATTTATGCTTGGGGGATGATGCCTCCCGGTTCAAGGTTCTCAAGAAAAGCGAAGTCAACATCTCCGACCTCTTTTCTTCATGGTTTTGCCGACTTCCTCGTTCCCGCGCTTTGAATAACCAATTTCGCGGCAAGACGGACTTTCCCTGCCACGCCCTTCTTGTGGGCCATGATCACGTCGTAAAGGTCTTCCCAGGTTTCGGGCGGGACAACCTCCCTTTCTTTTTTGACCAGGCTCATGGCCCCTGACGGACAAGAAGTCACACAGTTGCCGCAGCCTATGCACCGGCCGAGATCTACCGTCGCAACCCCCACCTTCTCATCAACCGTCACGGCACCCACCTGGCATCTTTCCACGCAGGTTTCGCACCCTGTGCAGGCCTCCGCGTCTACCGAAGCATGGTAATTCGCGGCCCAGAAATCCACCGGCCTGGGCAAGGCCTTGTGAAGGCGCAGCATCCCGCAGCAGCATCCGCAACAGGCGCAGATGAATTCGGGCTTCTGAGCGTTGGATGGTTGAAGGATAAGACCATCCTCCTGGTTCTGCCTGCTGATCTCGATCGCTTCTTCCCTGCTCACCTCCCTGCCCTTGCCCGCTCTGATGAGGCTTTTCGCCACATTCCCAAGGGCCATGCAGGTTTCGAGCCTGGAGGTCTTTTGACAGGGGTTTCCTTTCAGCTCAGCCACTGTCCTGCATATGCACGGATTGATGACAAAAGGCCCGTTCGATTCATGGATGAGGTTTGCCAGTTCGTCATAGGTGGCGACGTGGTGTTGGACCGTCACGCTTTTTTGCACGGGAATCGTGCGCAGTTGGGGGAGCTCCGTGCTCAAGAATTCGAGCCCGAATGCCTTGCTGTTCGTGTATTCGTCGAAGTCCCTCTGGAACTCAGGGCTGAGACCGTAAAGCTGCCCCTCGTACATCCCGACCACCAGGGGGAGCAGGAAAAAATGGGAGATTCCCTCCTTTTCGACATGCCCGATGGATGACTTTGCGGCCATTCCTTCCAGTGTGCGGGTCAACGTCTCGAGAGAAATGCCCGCCCCGGCCAGATCCTCGTGAATGTCTTTCAGGGGTCTGGGCTTGTGGTTCAGCTTCATCGCCAGTCCCGCTTCATCCGGTGTGAAAAGGTTTCTCAGCAGGCGAATGTCGGCTCCCGATTTGGCCGCAGGAAAGCCCACAGGCTGCTTGTTGAGATGTCTCTGAAGGGCTCGATAGATCTTGTCTTTGTTTGCCATCTCGACCGCTTTCTTCACCTTCGGCATGTCATTGAAGGTTCGCCCCCGCTCTTTCGCACAGGGTTTTGACGGCTTTCATGTAAGGGTCCAGTCCCTTCATGAAGAGGTCATTGTGATTTGCGCCGGGGATCTTGAGAAGCGTCTTGTCCGATGAGGGACAGGCATCGTAAAGGGCCTGGCCGTCTGAAAAGGGAATGATGTGGTCGAACTCGGCGTGGATGACGAGGGCCGGCTTGTCCCAGGTTCGCATCTTTTCGAGGTTTTCCGTCCCTTGTTCTTCCCTGAAACCCATCGCTTCCGTGTTGATGCCCAGCAGGGCCAGCAGCGGCCCGGTGTGAGCAAAACCGCTCTCCACGACCAAAGCGTCTATCCTGTCTTTGTAGCGGCTTGCCAATTCCAGGGCCGAGGCGCTCCCCAGGGACCGGCCCATCACCACAAAAGCGCCGTTGTAACCGTTGTCTTGCAGCCACTTTTTTGCGAACTCGAAAATGACATGGCAGTCCCTCATCATGGCCGTGATCGTGGGCCTGCCCGTGGATCGCCCATAACCCCGGTAATCCACGGGCAGGAAATTCATTCCCATGCGGTTGTAAAGAGGCCCCAAGTCGTCATAGTCGGCCACGATCTCCCCGTTTCCGTGAAAGAAAACAATGTTCGGGGCCGATTCACCCGCCCTGTGGAAACGTCCGCCGACCACGATATCGCGCTCTACAGGAATCACCAGGTCCGAGGCGTTTGCAGGTTTTTCCGTCGACCCGTATTCGGGCCTTGGATGGAAAAGCCTCATCAGCACTTCAGGTCTGTCCAGGCGGGCATAGTCGGATCTGTCAGGCATAGCGGGCCTCATTCACGCTTTATGAGCGCTTTCTCACATTCCCAAGGGGAACTTAGCTGTATTGCTTCTTCTTGGCGCCGGTCCACACGTCGAAGCTCAGCGTGTCCGGGGTTTTTCCGTCCGTGTCCTCATCCCTGCGATAGAAGATGGAATAGGTCATCTGCTTGAGTTCCACAAAGTCGTGGGCCTTGTCCAGGCCGACGGTTTTGTAGATCCGGTTCCTCCAGGTCCCCGTGTTCAAATAGAAGACCTCTCGCCCTCCCTCGCCGTCCAGGGGACGTTGCAGGGGCACATGGGTGTGGCCGTAGAGAATGAAACGAATGGCATCGTCTTCTCGCCACACGTTCTCCCTGTAGGCCGCTTGCGTGAGGATGTCTTTCTCCGGTTCTTCGGGTTCTCCCGTCATTCCCATCAGGAGCGGGAGCAGGTCTTCCACATCGAAGGTGTCCAGGAGAGACTTGGGAAGCCAGCTCAGCCATCGGTTACTGATCAGCCTCAGTGCCTCATCCATGTAGGTCTGCGGACTCCTCCACTGTCTCACCAATCTGAAGTCGAGTAGATCCTTGACAATGGTGTCGAAGGCCTTGTCCAAAGCCTCCCTCACCTCGCTCTGATCCTCTTTCTTGATGCGGTAATAGATCCACTCCATCACGGCGCTGAGGGGTCGCACATTGTCGATGTCTCTGGTGCTCTCCACCATCTCTTTCGTCACCTTCGGGTAGTCCGTTCTCAACTTGTCCAGCAACCAGGGGATCTTGACCGCAAACTCGGTCGTGAATACATCGCCTATAGCCGCCTGGAGGTGATCCTCCCTGCTGAAGTGGTTTCCGCTGCCGAAATTCCAGACATCAAATTGATGTCCGTGCCTGGCAAATACACCGTGGTCCGGATCCCGATAGGCGTTCGTGAACCACCACTCTGCGCCGGGATCGCCGTCCACAGTCCCTTCCTGGACGCTGATGCCGAGCAATTTGCTCAGTTCGCCTCGAACCGAAGGATACAGGTTGCAAAGCCTGTCGTGATTGCCGGGCAGGTAGATGACCTGAACCGGGATGGGCTTGCCTGTCTTCTCCTCCAGTCGGGCTTCGAGATCCCGGAAGAACTTGAAGGTCTTCCAGTTCTTGTAAAGAACCGTGTCCTTGGCCAGAGAGGCCGGAGCCTCGGGCTTTTCCAGGCTTTTCGGCGAGACCTTCCCAAGGATCCTCAGGCACTGCTTCTCTGTTTCGCTTCCTTTTCTCGGGCTCGGAATGTCCGCCAGCCCTCGCTCGCCCCACGGGCGGTCCTGAGGGTCGATATCGAGCCACCTCGTGCTGCGAATCAGATCCACGATGTCGCCGAGCAGCAGAACCTTGAGCTCCTTCGCCTCCTTGTCTTTTGCAAGGGCGGCTACATCCACGAGGAAGACACTCTCAAAGGCCGAATAGGGGAGATTGTGTTCGCCCGCGGTACCGTCGACAAAATGGATATCGCTCAAAGCAACCAGCATCTTAAGCCCTCCTTTCAGAAATGCTTGCAACATTGTCCCCTGCCGCCGGCAAGGGGAGATGATTTTGAGAAGGCCGGTAACGGCCTAACCTCAGTGAGGGTTTAGAGGGGAAATAATACCGTCGTCATTCGACTACGGCGAACCGCTGAAGTCAAGCACAATTGAGGATGCAGAGGTCTGCACAAAAGGGGCTTTCAATTTGGAGCCCAATCAACCAATGATGGATTCACAAATGAATAGTCGATTTTCTATTTCAGTGTCCACCGCAGAATGCTAGGGTAAAACCATGAACCGATTCGATGTCATCCTTGTTCTTCCCTACCCTTCTTCCGATCATCCCTCTTTTCCAGAAGGAATCCTGAAAAAGGCCCTGGAGGGCGAAGGGTTTTCCGTCGGCATCATCGAGACCCCCTTCTGGCAGAAGCCGGAGTCTTTTGCAATCCTCGGAAGGCCCCGTCTCTTTTTCGCGATTGTCTCCGGGCCCGTGGACTCGGTGGTCCTCAACTACACCTCCTCCCGCAAGCGCCGCAGGGAAGACCTCTACCAGTTGGGCGGCAAGGCCTTCTTCGAGAACACGCCCTCTTCCATTGTCTACAAGATCCGGCCTGATCGAACGACCCTCGTTTTTGCGAACCGCATCCGCGAGCAGTTCAAGGACGTCCCCGTGGTCATCGGCGGTCTGGAAGCGTCCCTCCGGGTCTTTGCTCACTACGACTTCCAGGAAGACCGGATTCGGCGGTCCATCCTGCTCGATTCTCGGGCCGACCTTGCCGTGACCGGCATGGGAGAAAAACAGATCGTCTCGGTTGCACGGCTTCTGGATAGGGGGACCGCGCCGAGGGAGATCGACATCCCAGGTACCGCCAGGGTTGCCGCGGCCCCTCCTCCCTCAAAGGACTTCGTCGAGCTCCCCTCCCTGGAGAGCATCGCAGAGGATGCTGTCAAACTCATGGAGGCTCAGATTCTTCACGAGCAGGCCGTGCTTCAATGCAAAGGGGCATGCCAGGAACAGGGCGGCCGCTGGGTCGTCGCGCAACCATCCGAAGTTTACACTCCTTCAGACCTGGATCACATTTACGGCCGGGATTACAGCCGCGCACACCATGGCGGCGGGAGTCCAACGCCGGCCCTTCAGATGAACCTCTTTTCCATCACAAGCCATCGGGGCTGCTGTGGCGGCTGCTCTTTCTGCTCCATTGCCATGCACGAAGGAAAGCAGATCGTATCGCGATCCCGGGGGTCCATCCTTCAAGAAGTGGAGAGGATCACACAGCATCCTGCATGGAAGGGATCCATTTCAGATATCGGGGGCGCCTCGGCCGAGATGTACGGAATGGATTGCGAGAAGAACGGCTGCGACAAACCGTCGTGCCTTCAGCCGGTGCCTTGCATTCATCTGTCCCCGGTGACTCCTTTCCTGGAACTTCTCAGGGAGTGCAGAAAGGTTCGGGGAGTCAAAAAGATCCTTGTCGGTTCCGGGATCCGCTTCGACCTTTTCCTCAAGCACCCCGAACTGCTTGAAGAGATCATGGTTCATCACGCAGGCAGATTCCTGCGGATCGCCCCGGAGCACACAGAAGACACCGTGCTTCGCCTCATGCGAAAGCCCTCTTTCGACACGCTGGAAGACTTCGTCCGCCTTTTTGACTCCATCAACCGGAGGCTTCGCCGCAAGATTCAATTGGCTCCCTACCTGATTGTCGGCCACCCGGGAGAGAGGTGGGACCATGTTCAGTCCATGGCCCGCAAGATCAGGCGCCTGGGACTCCGATCGACGGACGTGCAGATCTTCACGCCCACCCCCGGCACCCTCTCCACCGCCATGTTCTATGCCGGCGTTTCACCCGCCTTCAAACCCATGGACGTCGAAAAGGACGTCAAGGCCCTCATCCGCAGAAAGAACCTTCTCACTGCGAAACTTTGAGAAAGAGCGCGGAAAAGCTTGTTCCTCCCGATCCAAGGCAGTCCTCCCTGGAGGTGATGTGTGGGCACCGGGATATGGTCCCTATACAGCCTGTGGCTTTCGTCACGAGGTAGCGGCACCGCTTGCTTTCAAAGGAAAGTCTGAAGGCGCCTTCCCGCTCCAGGAGTTTTAACCGCAAGAGTTCGAGCCCTTTGCCGCCGGCGTCGAAGTCGTATGGCCTTCTGGTGGAGTAAAGACCGTCCTGCTGGGTGTGGTAAAATCCTTCAAAAACAGACTGGACGTCGCTCTCCGGAATACCCACACCGCGGTCCACCACACTCAGCAGGATCCCTTTAGAGACCTGCTCGACAGACACATCGATTTGCCCCTCATCGGGCGTGTTCTCGACGGCGTTCTTGAGCAGCGTGGTGAGAACTCTCTCGTAGACCCTGGGATCCACGTGATCCACCGCAATGGCCGGCAGGTTGGGATTAATCGTCAAGAGTCTGTGAGCGCTTCTGGCGCGAATGCTCTCCAAGATCCGGAGTGTGATGGTGTCCAAGCCGAATGACTGAGCCCTGTATTCAAAAGGGTTCATGATCTCGTGGGCGATTTCCTGGATGTCCTTCAAGCGATCGAGGCTGCGCCGGACCCTTCCGTGCATTCTTTCCAGCTCGGGTCTTGGAACACCGCCTTTGTAAAGCTGATCGAGAGAAACCTCGATCACAGCGACAGGCGTGATGAGCTCGTGAGCGAGATGGCTGAGAAATTTTTCCTTCATCTCATGCAGCGCCTCTATTTCCCGCATGACTCTTCTTCGCTCGGTGACATCCCGGGCGATCCCTCTGAATCCTGCCGGTTCCCCCTTTTTGTCCCTGTCGATGCTCTGAATGATCGTCCGGACCTTTTCTTCGCTTTCCTTCAGGGCTTCTTCGGCTTTCCGCCGCTCAAGGCTTGCCATTTCCAGGAGTTCCCTGGCCCTTGCCAGTTCCGCAGTCTGCTCTGCAAGCCGCCGCCGAAGAAACTCCACGGTTTCCCTGAGCTGCTGCTCGGTTTCCTTCAAGGGTTCCGCGCGGCCGGATATCTCTGTGCTGTCAGACATGGACTGCCTTTTTCGAAGTAACCAACCTCTTGAGTCCTTCAAACAGAATGAACATCCTGTCAGGACCGGGCCTTGCACATTTTGAGGGAATTCTCCATAGGGCACCTCCTGGCTGGAGGTTAACGGATTGGAGGAAAAACATTGCTATGTCAAGCAAAACCGGCGCGAAGGCCCT